>VFQP010000125.1_pt1 | contig 219214 bp, 250 predicted proteins | sample 3512351 | NCBI WGS metagenome assembly VFQP01 (sample SAMN10412372, study PRJNA504923) | tailings metagenome | isolation source: Relicate 1 Philex TSF1 revegetated site | place: Philippines: Tuba, Benguet | collected 2017-08-29 | reverse complement strand
GGAGGAATATTTCCGGCGTGCCATGCTGCTCTCGCGCGGCGATGCCATGGTGTTCGTCCAGCGTCCCATCAGCCTCGGCCTGCTCATCGCGACCGCGGCCCTGCTGGCCCTGATGGCGCTGCCGAGCATCAAGAAAGCCCGCCAGGAGGCTTTCCAGGAAGAGGACGGCTGACGGTTAGCCTCTAACGGAAGACGATACAGGCCGGGCTGCCCACCTTCGTGCGCAGCCCGGTTCGATTCAGGCGGCCATCGGTGCCGACACGGTAGCCGACGATCGTGTCGGTCCCCTGGTTCGCGACATACAGGAAGCGGCCGGAAGGCCCGAACCCGAAATAGCGCGGCACGCCTCCCTGGGTCGGTACCCATTGGCGGGGCGAAAGCGTCCCATTGCGCGGATCGATGCGGAACACTCCGATCGAATCGTGACCGCGGTTCGAGACATAGACATTGCGACCGTTACGGCCAACCCATATCTCCGCGCCGGTGCTGTAGCCCGTGAAGTCGGGCGGGGTGGAGGGCACCGTCTGCAGCGGCGTCAGCATCCCGGTTGCCCGGTCCTGCCGGTAACTCGTCACCGTCGAGTCGAGTTCGTTGACGACATAGGCGAGCGGCCGGTCGGGATGGAAGTCGATATGCCGGGGGCCCGAACCCGGGCGCGAGGCGATCCGGCATGCCTCGACCAGCACACTGCGCCGTCGGTCGAGACGATAAGCGATGACGCAGTCCGCGCCCTTGCAGGGCAGGTAGAAGTAACGCCCCTGCGGATCGAGAGGATTATGGTGCGGCCGGACGTTCTTCTGTTCGAACCGATGCGGGCCGAGCGGGGCGCTCACCGCCGTTAGCGTCGAATAGGCGCCGAGCGAACCGTCGCGCTGCACGGGCAGGGCGGCGATGGAGTCCGATCCATAATTGGAGACGACAAGGAAGCGCTCGCCGGCATCGAAGGCCAGATGAATCGGATTATAGCCACCCGTCGACTGGCGGTTCAGGAGGGCGAGTTTGCCCGACTGGGGATCGATGGTGAACGAAGTCGCCTCGCTGCGGTCGCCGTGCACGGAGTAGAGATGCGTGCCGGCCTTGTTGAGCGCCAGGAAGGACGGATTTTCGAGACCGCCGACATGCTGGATCTGGCGCAAGGCGCCGTTCCTTGCATCGACCCGATAGACGTTGATGCCGTTTCCCCGGCCGTTGCGCTCGGGAGATGTATAGCTGCCGACATAGGCGAAGCAGGGAGCGTTCATGCCGCCATTGTCGCGGGCGCGCCGCGGAGCGGTCAATGCATGACGGCCGCGACGAGCAGTCATCGCCTGCCACGTCTCCGTCATCGGCAAAGTCACCGGCCCGATCGAACGAGTCGCGCACGAGCGACGAGGGTGAAGCAGCGCTACGCGGCTTTTCGAGGAGCGGTCTCGAGCACCACCCGCAAGCCGGGCTGCGCATCTTCGAGGCGGATCGACAGGCCATGCAGGCCGGCGATGGCCTTCACCATCGCAAGCCCCAGCCCGCTGCCTGACGTCGAGCGGCTGCGGTCCAGCCGATAGAAGCGGTCGAATACCTTTTCGCGTTCCGTCGCCGGGATGCCGGGCCCGTTGTCGGCGACCGAAAGCCTGAACCCGCCTGCGGCATGGACCAGCGCCAGGGTCAGCCTTGTGCCGGCCGGCGTGTGGCGCAGGGCATTCTCCAGCAGGTTCGAGACGAGCTGGGCGATGAGCTGCCGGTCGCCGTTGAACTGGATCCCGTCGTCGATGTTGACGTCGAGCGCATGGCCAGCATCCTCGGCCACCGGCTCGTAGGTCTCGCCGAGATTCTTCAGCAGTCCGGAAAGGTCGAACTCGGCAAACGCACTACGCTGGGCGCCGGCCTCCACCTGGGCGATGCGCAGGAGAGCGGAGAACGTCTCCAGCAGCTCGTCGGCCTCCTCAATGGCGGCATCGGTCGCCTGTTCGTAGTCGGCCGTGGTCGTTGCACGTTCCCGCGCATCCTCCAGCTTCTGGCGCAGGCGTCCGAGCGGGGTCCTCAGATCGTGCGCGATGTCGCTCGATACCTGGCGCAGGCCGTCCATGAGCTGCTGGATGCGCGCCAGCATGGCGTTGAGGCTGGCCACGAGCTGGTCGATCTCGTCGTGCGTCCCGCGGACGGGAATCCGGGCCGACAGGTCGCCGGACATGATGGCGCGGCTGGTGCGTGTGATGGTGTCGATGCGGCGCAGGAAACTGCTGCCGATCAGGATGCCGCCCGCGATGGCGAGAAGAAGGGTGAGGCCGCTCGACCACACGAAGGCGCGGATGACGGCGCGCTGCATGTCGAACAGCCTGTTGGCGTCCTGCGCGACAAGCAGGAAGGAACCGTCGGGCAGGGTGACGCCATACCCCATCAGCCGCGGCCGCTCGGGCGAGTCCGCTTCCGCGGCGTCCGGTTGAGGCTCGAAGTCGATCACGCCGTTCACGGGCGGCATGCCCGGGATATTGCCCACGACCACGCGGCGGTTGGGCGCCTGGAGCAGGTAATAGATCGGTCCCTTGGTGCGGAAGTTGAGCCGGCGCGCGATCTGGTCGGCCAGACCGGCGAGGCCGCTGCGGCGATGGATCTCCGCCAGCTGCAGCGCTTCGGTACGCAGCACCGCCTGCATGTCGTTCTGCATCGCCGCCGATGCGGTCCAGTACACGCTGGCGAACAGCACGCCGGCCGACAGGACGAACAGCACCGCGTAGAGCAAAGGCAGGCGGAACGAGGCCGACCGCAGGAGGCGCGTGAAGGCCCTAGTCGGGCGCGCGGAGGACATAGCCCGCTCCCCGGATGGTGTGGAGCAGAGGCCTGTCGAAGCCCTTGTCGATCTTGGAGCGCAACCGGCTGATATGTGTCTCGACGATGTTGGTCTTGGGATCGAAATGGAAATCCCACACCTTCTCCAGCAGCATCGTGCGCGTGACGACCTCGCCGGCATGGCGCAGCAGATACTCCAGGACCTTGAACTCCTGGGCCAGCAGTTCGATGCGCTTTCCGGCCCTCGAGACGGTGCGCGTGAGCAGATCCATCTCGAGGTCGCCCACGCTCAGGGAGGTCGCCGCGACGATCGGCGGCCGGCGGGAGAGGGCACCGATGCGGGCGCGCAGCTCGGCAAAGGCGAAGGGCTTGGTGAGGTAGTCGTCGGCCCCGGCCTCCAGGCCTGCCACGCGATCGTCGACGCCGCCCATGGTCGTCAGGAACAGGACCGGTGCCTTGAGCCCCGAGGCGCGCGCCGCCTTGACCAGGGACAGCCCGTCCATCTGCGGCAGCATGCGGTCGACGATCAGCACGTCGTACTTCTCGCCGGTGGCGAGGTAGAGGCCGTCGCGGCCATTGTCGGCGTGGTCGACCACATGACCGAGCTCGCGCAGCCCCTTGGCGATGTAGTCCGCTGTCTGCTTGTCGTCTTCGACGAGGAGGATCTTCACGTCTGTCCCGGCGGTCGCTTGTTGTCTCTCGTTCCGGCCCAGGCTGGGCGAACAGGGCGGACGCCGCCCCAATCCCGCTGACCCTTGCCGTTGCTGCCTCATCTGCCGCCAATCCTGCCGCGGCGCAACGCTCCCCAACTATACAAACATTCAATCTGGCGGCCATGAGGACGCTAGAGGCGAGCCCCCATATTCCGTGCACCCCCCAAGGAGGAGGTTTGTACATCATGACGAAGACCAAGACCCGCATCCTGACCGCCCTGGCCCTGACGACAGCCCTGACCGCGCCGGCGCTGATCGCGCCGATGTTCACGGCACCGGCCGCCATCGCCGGTCAGTCCGTCGCCGGCGTCCAGGATTTCTCGGATCTGGCCGCCAAGGTGACCCCCGCCGTCGTCAACGTCGCCGTGACCATGAAGGCCGGCGCCGACGAAGGAGACGACGTCCGCGCATCCGGCCCGCAGGACCGGCAGATGGAAGAGTTCATGAAGCGCTTCGCCGAGCGATTCGGCCAGCCGATGCAGCCGGGTCGCCCGGACGGCAAGCGCCAGGCCCCGAAGGGCCAGGCGGTCGGCACGGGCTTCATCATCGACGCGAACGGCACGATCGTGACCAACTTCCACGTCGTGTCCAAGGCCGACGACATCACGGTGACGATGGCCGACGGCACGAAGCTGCCCGCCAAGATGCTGGGTGGCGACGAGAAGACCGACCTCGCCGTCCTGAAGGTCGAGAGCGACAAGGCCCTGCCGTTCGTCCAGTTCGGCGATGCGGGCAAGGTGCGCGTCGGCCAGCCGGTGATGGCGGTGGGCAATCCGTTCGGCCTCGGTGGCACCGTGACCACGGGCATCGTGTCGGCGCGCGGTCGTGACATCCAGTCCGGTCCGTTCGACGACTACATCCAGACCGACGCGGCCATCAACCGCGGCAACTCGGGCGGCCCGCTGTTCGACATGGACGGCAAGGTGATCGGCATCAACACGGCCATCTACTCGCCGACCGGCGGCAACATCGGCCTCGGTTTCGCCATCCCGTCCTCGCTGGCCCAGCCGGTGGTTGCGCAGCTCAAGGACAGCGGCCGTGTCGAGCGGGGCCTGCTGGGCGTGCAAATCCAGCCGATGACCAAGGAGATCGCCGAGAGCCTTTCGCTCAAGCAGGACAAGGGCGCCCTGGTGTCGATGGTCCAGCCGGACAGCCCGGCGCTGGCGGCCGGCGTGAAGTCGGGCGACGTGATCGTGAGCGTCGACGGCAAGAACGTCGACTCGGTCAAGGAGCTGACCCGCACGATCTCGGCGACCAAGCCCGGCACGTCGGTGAAGCTCGGCATCTGGCGCGACGGCAAGGACATGAGCCTGACCGCCAAGGTCGGCGACCAGAAGGAAGAGTCGGCCATCATCAAGGCGAAGGCCGACGGCAAGGCCGAAGCCGCCAAGCCGATGGCCTACGGCGTCTCCCTGGCGCCGCTCTCGCCGGAGGCACGCCAGCAGCTCGGCATCGACGGCGAGGCGAAGGGTGTCGTCATCGCGGCGGTCGAGCCGGGCAGCCCGGCCGATGATCAGGGCCTGAAGGCGGGCGATGTCCTGCAGCAGGTCGGCAAGGAGAGCGTCGACAGCCCGAAGATGGCTGCCGAGAAGCTCAAGGAAGCCACGAAGACCGGCAAGCCGGTCCTCATGAAAGTGTATCGAGAGGGGATGACCCGCTTTGTCGCTATCTCTCCCCGGGCGGCCTAGCAAACCTCTCGAGAGGCCGGCGGTGGCCCCACCACCGCCGGCTTTTCTTTCAGACGAGTTTCTCAGGGGGGCCGCGTCGTTCCAGGCACAGATCGGGAAGGCGCGATCATGAGGGGGAGGGAGGTTCGCAGCCCTTGCGTTGGTCGGGCAGCGGACCTCCCGACTCGTTTGTGGGCGCCGCAGGCGCCCAAGCCGCGAGCAACCCGCTCAGAGCGCGCGCTTGCGGGACGAGATGACGCCACTGGCGATGCCATGCCATTCGATCGTGCCGCAGAGCCGCGCATGCTCGATCTTCGGGCAACGGTTCATCACCACCTTCAGCCCGGCATTCCGTGCACGCTCTGCCGCCGCCTCGTTGACGACGCCGAGCTGCATCCAGACGATCTTGGCGCCATGCCGGATCGCGTCGTCGGTGATCGGGCCCGCCGCCTCCGAATTGCGGAAAATGTCGACCATGTCGACCTTCACCGGCAGATCTTCGAGAGACGCATAGACCTTCTGTCCCAGGATCTCCTGGCCCGCCGCCGCCGGATTGACGGGAATGACCTTGTATCCGCGGTCGAGCAGGTACTTCATCGCGAAATAGGAGGGACGATTCCAGTTGGCGGAGGCGCCGACCATGGCGATGGTCTTGGTCTCGCGCAGGATGCGCCGCAGATACTGGTCGTCGTAGCGATCGCTGAAAGCAGTCATGGGGGGAGTATATGGCGGGGCCGAAGCTGTTCGAACCGATTTCGATCCGGGACGTCACCTTGAAGAACAGGGTGGTCGTGGCGCCCATGCACCAGTATTCCGCGGTCAAGGGCTTCGCGACGGACTGGCACCTGATGAACGCCGGCCGCTTTGCCGCCGGTGGCGCCGGGCTCGTCATCATGGAATCGACCAAGGTCGAGCGACGCGGCTGCGGCACGGTGGGCGACCTCGGCCTGTGGGACGATGCCTTCATTCCCGGGCTCAAGCGCTGCACGGATTTCATCCGCCTGCATAACGCGGTGCCGGGCATTCAGCTCGGCCATTCCGGCCGCAAGGCCCGGCGGCAGAGGCCCTGGGAAGGCGGGGCTCCCCTCAAGCCGTCGCCCGAGATCGACGATTGGGACGCCTGGGAACTGGTGTCGTCGAGCGGCCTCAATTCGCCCGACAGCGATCCGACGCCCCGGGCGCTCACGCTGGCGGAGATTCCCGACGCGATCGAGAAATGGGGGCAGGCGGCGCGCCGCGCGCACGAGGCGGGCTTCGATGTCCTCGATATCCACATGGCGCATGGCTACCTGATCCATCAGTTCCTCTCGCCATTCTCCAATGTGCGCAACGACGAGTATGGTGGCAGCGAGCTGAACCGCATGCGCTTCGCCATCGAGGTCGTCGAGAGCGTCCGCGCGAACTGGCCGGCTTCCAAGCCGCTCTTCGTGCGGCTTTCGGTCGACGACGATGCCGGGTGGGGGCCCGACCAGAGCGTGGCGCTCGCCCGCCTGCTCAAGCCGAAGGGCGTCGACGTGATCGACTGCAGTTCGGGCGGCATGCGCGGGGCGCCCGTCGTGAGCGCCGGCCCGGTCACCTACGGCTATCAGGTGCCATACGCCGAACGTCTGAAGAAGGACGCCGAGATATTGAGCATGGCCGTCGGCCTCATCGTGCATGCCGACCAGGCCGAACAGATCCTGCAGGATGGACGCGCCGACCTCGTCGCGCTCGCCCGCGAGCTCCTCTACAATCCGAACTGGCCGATGGATGCGGCGCAGAAACTCGGCGTGGACAGGCAATTCGGTTCGGTGCCGCCGCCGCAGGCCTACTGGCTGGCGAAACGTTCACAGTCGGTGAAGGACATGGTGCCGTCGACCTACATGAAGGGCATGAAGGGCTGAGCATCGGCGTGTCACCGTCTCGTGACCGCATCCTTGCCGGCGCGGGGTCTATGATCCGCGCCAGCCCGAAACCAGCGGAGACCAAGGTCATGAAACGTATCGCTGCGGCGGCTCTTGCCATCGCCTGCATAGCATCGGTGCCGGCATTCGCGGCGCTGAAGGTCGGCGCGTCGGCGCCGGATTTCAAAGCACAGGCGGCGTTGGGTGGACAGGAATTCACCTTCTCGATGGCCGATGCCCTCAGGAAGGGCCCCGTCGTGCTGTATTTCTTTCCGAAGGCCTTCACGAGCGGCTGCACCGCGGAAGCGCACGAGTTCGCCGAAGCTTCCGACCAGTTCAAGGCGGCGGGCGCCACGCTCATCGGCATGTCGGCCGACGATATCGGCACACTCCAGAAATTCTCCACGCAGGCCTGCTCGTCGAAGTTCCCCGTCGCGGCCGATCCCGACCTTAAGGTCATCAAGGCCTACGATTCGGCTCTCGTGCGCGTCGGCAGCATCGGCCTTGCCGACCGCATCTCCTACGTGATCGCGCCGGACGGCACGGTCGCCTACGCCTATTCGTCGAGCAATCCGGAAAAGCACGTCGAGAACACGCTGGCGGCAGTGCGCGACCTGCAGGCGAAGATCAGGAAGCCTTAGCCGTCCGCACCTGTTCCGTCCGCTTCCGCAGGAAGTGGGCGACGAGCATCAGAAGCGCCGTCAGCACGATCGTCAGCGTCGAGACGGCGGCGATCGTCGGATCGATCTGGAAGCGAAGATCGTCCCACATGCGCCGTGGCAGCGTCACGGCGCCCGTCCCCGAGATGAAAAGCGCTACGATCAGTTCGTCGAACGACGTGATGAAGGCGAACAGGGCACCCACGAGCACACCGGGACGGATGAGCGGCAACGTCACCTGCCAGAAGGTGGCGCCCGGTGTCGCGCCGAGGCTGAGCGCCGCCTGTTCGAGCCGGGGGTCCATGCCGGCAAGGCTCGCCGTCACGCTGGTGACCACGAACGGCACGGCGAGGCAGGTGTGGGCCAGCACCATGGCGAGCGGCGTTCCCACGAGGCCGTAACGCGAGTAGGCGTAATAGATGCCGATGGCGACGACGATGCCCGGCACGATCAGGGGCGAAAGCACGAGGCCGACCGTGAGCACGCGCAGCGCCCTGGGAAGACGGGCGATGCCCAGTGCCGCCAGCGTGCCGAGGACGGTCGACAGCAGAACGACCGCGGCCGCGACCCAGAGGCTGACCCAGGTCGGCTTGAGCCAGTCGGGATTGCCGAAATATGCCTCGTACCAGCGCAATCCGAAGGCCGGTGGCGGGAAGGTCAGGTAGGTCGCCTGCGAGAAAGAAACGACCGTCACCACGACGATTGGAAAGGCCAGGAAGAAGAGGATCAGCCCGACCACGACCGGCGGTACCAGGCGCAGGAGCCTCATCGCACGCCCAGCCGGAAGGCGTTGCCGACACCCGGCAGGCGACGTGCAGCCGCGAGGATCGCGAGCGCCGTGGCCAGCAGAACCGCCGAGAGGGTTGCCGCATAGGCCCAGTTGAGCTGGTCGACCTGCTGGGCGATCAGCATCGAGAGGGTGATGTCGCGCGGGCCGCCGACCATGGCGGGCGTGATGTAGAAGCCCAGGGCCAGCACGAAGACCAGCAGCGCCCCGGCCGCCACGCCCGACATCGAGAGCGGCAGGATCACCTGCCGGAACGTCATCCAGGGCGTCGCGCCGAGGCCCGACGCCGCCCGGATCAGCGACGGATCGATCTGCCGCAAGGCATTGGCGATGGGCAGGATCATATAGGGCAGCAGGATGTGGATCATCGCGATCTGGGTCGCGAGCGGCGTGTTGAGGATGCGCATGGGCCGATCGACGAGGCCGAGCGCCAGCAGCGCTTCGTTCACGAGCCCATGACGGCCAAGTAACACCATCCAGGCGTAGCTGCGCACGAGCACGCTGGTCCAGAAGGGCAGGAGGATGACGACCAGGATGAACGGAGCGAGCCTCTGCGCGCGCACCAGCCCCATGGCGACAGGGTAGCCCAGGACAAGGCAGCCGAGCGTCACGGTCACCGAGGTCTGGAGCGTGATCCAGAACGTCTTGGCAAACACCTCGTCGTCGAGAAGCGTCAGGTAATGCCGCAGCGTCAGCGAAGGGTCCGCGACGCTGCGCAGCAGCATCGCCACCACCGGCAGTGCGTAGAAGACGAGCATGTAGCCTAGCAGCGGGGCCACCAGCAGGACCGGCACGGCGCGCCGCCAGTCGAGGCGCAGCGGCCTCGCACCGGCAAGACCGACGGCTGGAGAGGCGGGAACCGTCACCTCAGACAAGGATCGTGTCCGCGACCGACCATGCGACCTCCGCCCGTTCGCCGACGGCGCGTCGCCGGATCGTCGCGCTCGACGGTTCCTTCAGCACCATCGGCGTGCCGTCGTTCGCCTGCAGCACGTAGCGACAACGCTCGCCGGCAAACACTGCCTCGGTCACCGTGACCGCAAGCCGGTTCTGCGCCGGATCCGCGTCGAGGCCGTCGGCGAAGCGCAGCCGCTCCGGCCGGGTCGTCAGCGTGACCTTCTCGCCGGCGCCGGGGCGGCCGGGACACAGGGCACGCAGGAGGGCGCCCTCGCATTCGGCCACGACGATGCCCTCCTCGACGCCGCGCACGACCGCCGGCAGGAAATTGGATTCACCGATGAAACCGGCCACGAAACGATTGCCCGGCCTGTCGTAGAGTTCCTCGGGGCTGCCGACCTGGGCGACCCTGCCGTCGTTCATCACGGCGATCCTGTCCGACATGGTGAGCGCTTCCTCCTGGTCGTGCGTCACATAGACGAAGGTGATGCCGAGGTCGGCATGCAGGCGTCGCATCTCGAACTGGAGGCTCTCGCGCAATTGCTTGTCGAGGGCGCCCAGCGGCTCGTCCATCAGTAGGAGACGCGGCTTGAAGACGACGGCCCGGGCGACGGCGACGCGCTGCTGCTGGCCGCCGGAAAGCTGTCGCGGATAGCGACCGCCGTAGCCGGGCAGGTGCACGAGCTCCAGGGCCTCCGCGACCAGCTTCGCGCGCTCGGCCTTGGGCACGCCGCGCTGCTTGAGCGGAAAACCGATATTCTCCTCGACCGTCAGATGCGGGAACAGGGCGTAGTTCTGGAACACCATCCCGATGTTGCGCCGGTACGGCGGCATTGCGACCACCGATGTCCCGTCGATCGCGATGTCGCCGGACGACGGTGTCTCGAAGCCGGCGATCATCATCAGGGTCGTCGTCTTGCCGGAGCCGCTCGGGCCAAGCAGGGTGAGGAACTCGCCCGACCGTATGTCGAGCGAGACGCCATCCACCGCATTGCCCGCCTTGTCGTAGGCCTTGCGCAGGTCGGCGAGGGTGACGGACGCGCCGCGGCCCGGTCCGCTCATCGCGTCAGCTCAACAGCCATTTGTTGAACTTGGGGATCACGTCCTCGCGGTTGTCGATCCACCAGTCGTAATTGTACGGCACGAGCTGCTTCTTGATGTCCGGCGCGCTCGGCAGCACGGCCAGACGCTCCGGCGGGATGTACTCGTTCGACTTGGCGTTCACCGAGCCGTAGGGGATGCCGAGCGCGATGCGGGCCTGCGGGATCGCCATGGTGGAATAGGCGACGAACTTCATCGCATTCACCTTGTTCTTGGCACCCTTCGGTATGCCCCAGGCATCGCGCTTCAGCAGGCCCTGGTTCCAGCTCACCGCCGCCGGCACGCCGGCCGCCTGCAGGGCGGCCATCCGCCCGTTCCAGACCGTCGTCATGGTCACTTCGCGGTCGGTCAGGAGCTGGACCGGCACGGCGCCGGTATCCCACCACTTGAAGACGTCCTTCTTGATCTTGCCATAGCTGGCCAGGGCCTTGTCGACGTCGATCGGATAGATCTTGTCGGGCGGCACGCCGGCGGCCATCAGCGCGAATTCCATCTCCGGCCAGCCGCCGCTGTTGGTGCCGAGCATCGCGCGGTCGCCGGGGAACTTCTTGGTGTCCCAGAAATCCGCCCATCCCGACGGCACCGCGCCCTTGAAGGCATCGGTGCGGTAACCCAGCACCTGCGCCCACACCAGCATCTCGAGCCCGTACTCGAAGCGGTACTCCGGGCCAACGCCGTCATCGACCAGGCTGTAGTCGATCTTCTCGAAATAGTCCCCGCGCTTCTGCAGGTTCATGATGGAGCCGCGCGACAGCTGCGCCAGGTCCCACTCGACGTTGCCCGTGTCGACCATGGCCTTGATCTTGGTCGCGTCGGTACCGGGAAAGGCGCGGACCTTGATGCCCGTGATCTTCTCGAAGGGTTCGAAATAGGCTTTTTGCTGCGTCTCCTGCATCGTGCCGCCGAACGTCGCGATACGCACCTCGCCGCTGCCTTTGAGCGCATCCGGCACACTCGTCTGTTCGGGCCACGCGGCCTGGGCGTGGCTGGGGCGGATGAACGGTGCGGCGAGTGCGGCGCCGACGAGGCCGAGCGTCGTGCGACGGCCGAGAATGTTCCCTGTCATCGATATCCTGCCTCTCCTGTTCGAGTCCTCAGAATGCGAGAAGGTTCTCCCTGAACTGCTTATGCTCGTAGGCTTTGCGGACCAGCCCGCGGTCCTGGAGGGCGGGAATCAGTCCATCCTCGATCTCCGCCAGCGTGCGCCGGTTCACGTTCGGCATGGAGAAGAGGAAGCCGTCGCCACCGACTTCCTGCATGACCTCGCCCATGCGGGCGGCGACGGAGTCGGGTGTCCCGACCAGCTCGACCGAGAGGTCGACGGCGTTGAAACTCGCCATGGTCTCGCGGATCGAGCGGCCGTTGGCGATGCGCCTGTATTGCTCGAGATTCTGCTGGTGGCCGTTTGTGGTGACGTCGTCGGGCAGGGGCTTGTCGAGGTCGAACCTGCCGAAGTCGATGTTCGTGACCTTGCCGAAATGCGCGAGCCGCTCGTCGATCTTGGTGAGTGCGACAGCCTCGCGCTTCTTCTTGCGGTCGTAAGCTTCCTCCATCGTCTCGGCGATGATCGGATTGATCAGGTAAAGGACTTTGCAATCGGAAGGGTTTCGACCTTGGGCGACCATGTACTTGTGCACGTCGTCGCGATAGGCCTTCATCGCCTCGGTGCCCTTGACGTGGACGACGATCGTGTCGGCATGGGCGGCGGCGAACTTGCGCCCCCGCGGCGAACCTCCGGCCTGCGCGATGACCGGCTGTCCCTGCGCAGCGGGCCCGGAATTCAGCGGACCGCGCGTGCTGTAGAACTTGCCCTTGTGGTTCACCGGATGGACCTTCGTGGGATCCACGAGGATCCCGTTCTTGCGGTCGGCGATGATCGCCCCGGGTTCCCACGACCCCCAGAGGCCGCGACACACCTGCATGTATTCGTCGGCCATGTCGTAGCGCAGGTCGTGCTCGGGCATCCCGGGCAGGCCGAAATTCATGGCGGCGAAGTCGGAACTTCCCGTGACGGCATTCCAGCCTATGCGGCCGCTGGAAACCTGGTCGAGCGTCGCGATGAGGCGGGCGAGCAGATAGGGGTGATAGGCATAAGTGCCGAAGGTCGGCACGATGCCGATCCGCGACGTGACCTGGGTCATGAGCGCCGCCACGACCGACGGGTCCTGACGCGGCACGGCAATCGCGTTCTTCAGGTAGATATCGGTGGATCCGTTGAAGCTCTCGCCGACATATGACGAGTCTTCGAGCAGGATGTAGTCGAAACAGGCACGCTCCAGGGCACGTGCCATATCGAGGAAGAGTTCGGGGCGTTCCCAGGTCGTGCCGATGTGCCCTGTCCACGGCTCGCCCCACGCCTGGACGCTGGAGCCTTGCAAGAACCACGCGAGATGAAACGGCTTGGTCAAGACCGACGCCCTCCGCTTGTTGTTCGCAGACGCGGAACATCTCGCAAATACCGTGCCGCAGATCCGCAGAGCGGCCTTGCGCGACGCGAAGAGATCGATGTTCGCGCAGGAGGGATGACTGGGTTACTCTCGTCGGAAGCGGAGCGCCGCAGCCCCATCCAACCGACAGGAGCGTGCGATGGATACAGTCGTGCAACAGGATCGCCTCAACATGAGCGAGGCCGAATGGCAGGCGCGTTGCGACCTCGCTGCCCTCTATCGCATTTCCGATCTCTACAACTGGACCGACACGATCGACACGCACATGTCGGTGCGCATCCCCGGCGAGCCGAGCTGCTTCCTCATCAACAATTACGGCGACCTGTTCGACGAGATCACGGCATCGAGCCTGGTCAAGATGGACATAGACGGGAACGTCTATTCCAAGGACGGCAAGTTCAATGCCGCCGGCTTCACCATCCATAGCGGCGTGTACAAGGCACGGCCGGACGCGCACTGCGTCATGCATACCCATACGCGGGCAGGGACCGGCGTCTCCGTCCTCAAGAAGGGCATCCGCCCGATCACGCAGGACGCGCTCTCGGTCTACGACGACCTCGTCTATCACGAGTACGGCATGCCGACGTCCCAGGAGGAGTGCGACGCGCTCGGCGTCTCGTGCCAGAGCGGCAACTCGGTGGTGCTGCGGAACCACGGCCTGCTGACCGTGGGCGCGACCATACCGGGCGCATTGCGCCGCATGTACATGCTGGAGCGGGCCTGCGAGGTCGAGATCATCGCGCGCAGCCTCGACGAGGAGCCGGCGCCGATCGAGGAAGACGTCATCCGCCAGTACGGCGCGCGGGCCAAGCAGCAGCGCGCGAATCCGGAATACGGCATGACCTATTGGAAAGCAGCCCTTCGCCAGATCGAGGGCAAGGGAATCGACTGGCGCCAGTAAGTCGCCTGTCGCGGCATCTCCGCAAGTAGCGCTTCCCGGCGCATCTGTCCGGGAAGCCGGGACGGTGACGCGTACCTCGGCTTGGCTGCCGGCGAGCCCAGTCGGCCGGCCCCGCGCACCGCTCCTGACGGACGCGGGACGCCAGATCGCCCGCTAGCGACCGCGCCAGTCGGGCTTGGACTTCTTGTTCACGAACGCGTCGATGCCTGCCTGGGCGTCCTCGCGCTGCAGGGCACCGGCCATGAACTCGCTGGCATAGGCATAGGCCTGGTCGAGTTCCATCGTCATGTGGCGATGGAACATGGCCTTGCCTTCGGCGATCTGTTGCGGCGGTTGGCTGGCGATACGCTCCGCCAGGCCCAACGTGGCAGCATCCAGTTCCGCCGGCGGCACGACGCGGCTCACGAGCCCGTCGCGCAACGCGGCGTCGGCATCGATGAACTCGCCCGTCAGCAGCATGTCCAGCGCACGCTTCGGCCCGACGGTGCGGCCGACGGCGACGGAAGGCGTGCCGCAGAAGAGGCCGTTGTTGATGCCCGATGTCGCGAACGTCGCCTGGCTCGACGCGACGGCGAGATCGCAGGCCGCCACGAGCTGGCACCCCGCTGCCGTCGCCACGGCCTGGACCTTGGCGACAACCGGCTGTGGCAGGCGCCGGATGGTCATCATCATCGCCGAGCAGCGCGTCATCAGGTCGTGATGGAAGGCATAGTCTCCCCGATGGGCCGCGACTTCGCGCAGATCGTGCCCGGTCGAGAAGGCCCGCTCGCCGGAAGCCTCGAGGACGATGCAGCGTATCGCACGGTCTTTCGCGAGACGCTCGAACTCGGCCTGGAGCGCGTCGATCAGGTCGCCCGACAGCGCATTCATGGCGCGCGGCCGGTTCAGCGTGAGGATCGCCACATGCCCTTGGTCGCGGCGCAGCAGAACGGGTTCGTTGGTTTGTACGGTCATGCTTGTCATCCCGGGCGCGGCGATGGATCGTTCCGCCTCGCCCGAGAGGATGGCACAAAAGAGGGGACGCCATAATGCCGGTCATGTCGCCGGACGAACTGCTCGAATTCCTCGCGGAGCATTTCCCGCAGGCCGGCCATCTCGGCCTGGCGATCGAGCATCTCGACGACCGCTCGATTCGCCTGCGGCTGCCGACGCATGAACGGCACCTGCGGCCGGGAGGCACGATCTCCGGTCCGACATTGATGTGGCTGGTCGATTGCGGCTTCTACCTGCTGATCCTCGGCCAGCTCGGCCCGGTCGCCCTGGCCGTCACCACCAACCTCAACATCAACTTCATGCGCAAGCCGGAGCCTGCCGACCTGATCGGCGAAGGCCGGCTGCTGAAGCTCGGACGCAGCCTGGCCGTCGGCGATTTCACGATCTATAGCGATGGGAAGCCCGAGCCCGTCGCGCACGCGACCGTGACATATTCCATACCTCGCAAGCATTAAGTGAGAGGTATTATGATACCACAATACCAAGCCGTTGATTTTATTGGTTTATTTTTGGCGGTTTGACAACGGGCCGATGCGTCTCCATAAGCGCCCGCTCATCGGAAGAAAGAGACATGCATACCCTTAGCAACCGCACTGCCAGCATCAAGCCTGCCGACGTGCAGAAGAAGTGGGTGCTGATCGACGCCGAAGGCCTGGTCCTTGGCCGCCTCGCGACGATCATCGCCATGCGCCTGCGCGGCAAGCACAAGCCGAGCTTCACCCCGCACGTCGATTGCGGCGACAACGTCGTCGTCATCAACGCCGAGAAGGTCCGTCTGACCGGCCGCAAGGCCGAGCGCGAGGTCTTCTACTGGCACACCGGCCATCCGGGCGGCATCAAGGGCGAGACCCTGGGCAAGCGCCTCGAAGGCCGCTTCCCGGAGCGCGTCATCGTGAAGGCCGTCGAGCGCATGATCACCCGCGGTCCGCTCGGCCGTCAGCAGATGAAGAACCTGCGCGTCTACAAGGGCCCGCAGCACGAGCAGGAGGCGCAGCAGCCGGAGAAGCTGGATGTCGCCGCGATGAACCGCAAGAATTCGAGGATCGGCTGATATGGCTACCGAACTTTCGTCGTTTGCCGAACTGAAGAAGGCGCCGGTCGCCTCTTCGCAGGCTTCCTCGGGTCCGCGCGAGAAGGAAGTCGACGCGCAGGGCCGCGCCTATGCCACCGGCCGCCGCAAGAACGCGGTCGCCCGCGTGTGGGTCAAGCTCGGCACGGGCAAGATCACCGTCAACGGCCGCGACCAGACGATCTACTTCGCCCGTCCGACGCAGCAGATGGTCATCCAGCAGCCGTTCGACGTGTCGCAGCGCAACGGCCAGTTCGATGTCATCGCCACGGTGACCGGCGGCGGTCTCTCGGGCCAGGCCGGCGCGGTGCGCCACGGCATCGCCCAGGCTCTCGCCAAGTTCGAGCCGGCGCTGCGCGGGGCGATGAAGTCGAGCGGCTTCCTTACCCGCGATCCCCGCGTCGTCGAGCGCAAGAAGTACGGCCGCGCCGGTGCGCGTCGCCGCTTCCAGTTCTCGAAGCGCTAAAGCCGCATTTGGCCGGCCCCCGAACGGGGCTATCCTCGAAGGGCGCCTGCGGGCGCCCTTCGTCTTTTGTGGAGTTGCTGTCGATGTCCGGTCTGATCGTGCCCTTCAAGGGAGTGGTGCCGAAGGTCCACGGCTCGGCCTTCATCGCCCCCAATGCGACGCTGATCGGCGACGTCGAGATCGCCGCCGACTGCAGCATCTGGTTCGGCGCGGTCCTGCGCGGCGACGGCGTGCCGATCAGGATCGGGGAGGGGTCGAACATCCAGGACGGGAGCGTCATCCATATCGCGGCCCGCGGCGTCGGCACCACGGTCGGTCGCAACGTCACGGTCGGCCATCTCGCGCTCCTGCACGCCTGCGAGGTCCAGGACGACGCCTTCATCGGCATGCATTCCACGTTGCTGGACGAGGCGGTGGTCGAGACCGGCGCGATGGTGGCCGCCGGCGCCGTCGTCACGCCGCGCAAGGTGGTGCGGAAGGGCGAGCTCTGGGCCGGCAATCCCGCGGTCAAGATGCGCGACATCACGGAGAAGGACATCGAGTCCTTCCGCCGTTCCGCCGCAAGCTACGTGAGGCTGGCGCAGGCCTACATGGAGCCGCCATTGAAGGCGGCCGAGTGAGCTACGCGGTCAAGGAGATCTTCAAGACGCTGCAGGGCGAGGGCGCCCTCGCAGGGCGCGCGTCCGTGTTCTGCCGCTTCTCCGGATGCAACCTCTGGTCGGGGCGCGAGGAAGACCGCGCTTCGGCGTCCTGCCGCTTCTGCGATACCGACTTCGTCGGCATGGACGGGACGCTGGGCGGCCGCTACGCCAATGCCGATTCGCTTGCCGGCACGATCGAGACGACGTGGGGCTCCGGCACGGAACGACGGTTCGTCGTCCTGACCGGCGGAGAGCCGCTCCTGCAGGTCGATGTGCCGCTGCTCGACGCCCTGCACGGGCGGGGCTTCGAGATTGCCGTCGAGACCAACGGCACCGTCGAACTGCCGGGCCGCATCGATTGGGTCTGCGTCAGTCCCAAGACTCCGGCGGCCCTCAGGATCACGCACGGCGACGAGCTGAAGCTCGTCTATCCCCAGAAGGATGTCGTACCGGAGGCCTTTGCCGGTCTTCCGTTCGGTCGCTTCTCGCTGCAGCCGATGGACGGCCCCGATGTGATCGAGAACACCCGGCGCGCGATCGCCTACTGCCTCGAGCACCCGAAATGGCAGCTCAGCACACAGACCCACAAGCAGCTCGGGATACGGTGATGTGGGAGCTCACCAAGACCTTCCGTTTCGATGCCTCGCACACGCTCCGGCGCAACATCGATGCGGAGCCTAGCCGGCGCATCCACGGCCATTCCTATCGTGCCGAGGTGACCGTGCGCGGCGAGCCCGATCCCGTCACCGGCATGGTCGTCGATTTCGCCCTGCTCGAGCGGCAGCTCGCAGATGCGCGGCACGGCCTCGACCATCGCCTGCTCGACGAGGTGGCAGATCTCGGCCCGGCGACGATGGAAAATTTGGCGGCCTGGATCTGGCGTCGTCTTGCGCCGGCCGCTCCCGGCCTGGTGAAGGTCACGGTGTTCCGCGACAGCCAGGGCGAGTACGTCACTTATCGCGGCACCACCGACCGACCGGATGCGACATGATGGAATCAGAGTACGACTACATCGTCGTGGGGGCAGGGTCGGCCGGCGCCGTCCTCGCGGCGCGGCTCAGCGAAGACCCATCGGTTCGGGTGCTGGTCCTCGAGGCGGGAAAAGATTTCCGCTCGGCAGAGACCCCCGATCACATCCGCATTCCAAATCCGATGCGGGCGATTGCGGACGACGACTACCGCTGGCCCAATCTCCTGGCGCGGCGCACCGAGCGTCAGGAGCCCAAGCTGCTCTGGCGTGGCCGGGCGGTCGGCGGCAGCTCCACGATCAACGGCCAGATCGCCATCCGCGGCGTGCCCGATGATTTCGAGCGTTGGCAGGCCATGGGCTGCTCCGGCTGGGGCTGGCAGGACGTCCTGCCGTACTTCAACCGGCTGGAGACGGACGTCAATTTCGGCGACCGCCCGTATCATGGCGACAAGGGGCCGATTCCTGTCTATCGCGCGCCGGTCGACGACTGGGGACACGTCGATCGCGCCCTGAAGGACGCCTCGATCGCCCTGGGCTACGGCTGGTGCGAGGACCATAACGCACCGGAAGGCACCGGCGCCTCGCCCTATGCCATCAACAGCCGCGCGGGCGTGCGCGTCTCGACCAACGACGGCTATCTCGAGCCGGCCCGCGGCCGGTCCAACCTCCGGATCGTCGGAAACGCGCTCGTCTCGTCGTTCGTCTTCGAGGGCAACCGTGCGCACGTGACGGGCGTGGAGGTCGAGGTCGCAGGCCGGCGTCATGCGCCACGCGCGACCCGCGAGGTCCTGCTGTGCGCCGGCGCGATCCATTCGCCGGCCATCCTCCAGCGCTCGGGCATCGGACCGCGCGCCTGGCTGGAGCCGCTTGGCATCCGCGTGATCGCCGACCTGCCTGTCGGGCAGAACCTGCTCGACCATCCCATGATGCCGCTCTATCTGCATCTCGGTGACGCGGCGCGCGTCGGCACGATGATGCACCGTCATACCAACTGCTGCCTGCGCTACTCGTCGGGACTCGGCGGCGCGGGCGAGAACGACATGATCGTGATCGCCGGTAACCTCGTATCGCTGGGCGGCGGCGACACGTCGAAGGGCCGGCTGGTCGTCTCCGTCTATCAGGCCTTCAGCCAGGGCACCGTCCGGATCGCGACCACGGATCCCTCCGTCGATCCGCTGATCGAGGAAAGGATGCTCTCGGACGAGCGGGACCTCGTGCGCATGCGCGACGGCGTGCGGCGCCTGCGCGAACTTGGTCGACACGAAAGCGTGCGCGCAATCACGACGCGGATCGACTACGGCATGACCGGCCGTTCGATCGACGAGGAGCTGAGCGAAAGCGAGATGGACGACTGGATCTGGTCGGAATGCTCGGACGCCCAGCATGCCAGCGGAACGTGCCGCATGGGTGCGGCCGACGATCCGCGTTCGGTCGTCGATCCCGACTGCCGGGTGCTCGGCGTCTCCGGCCTGCGCGTCATCGACGCCTCGATCATGCCCGAGGTGGTACGAGCCAACACCCATCTCTCGACGGTGATGATCGCGGAGAAGATGGCCGACCGCCTGAAGGCGGGCGGCTGAGCCCGCTACGTCTGACCCGGTACGTTTGGGCGCGCCGACGGTGGGCGATCAGGCGCCCGAGCGCACCTTCACGTAGCTGCCGGGCGCATCCTCGATCGCGGGCAGGCCACCGGCCCCCGGAATGCGCGCCGGGACCTTGGGGCCGGAGAGCGCCGACAGCCATTTGTCCCAATCGTGCCACCACGATCCGGGGAACTCCTTGGCACCGGCCTGCCATTCGGCCAGCGTCGGCGGGTTCTTCGACGTCTCGTTCAGCCAGTGCTGGTACTTCTTGTTCCTCGGCGGGTTGACGACGCCCGCGATGTGGCCCGACCCCGCCAGCATGAACCGGACCGGACCGCTGAACAGCTGGGTGGCCTTGTAGACGGAGCGGGCCGGCGCGATATGATCTTCCTTGCCGGCCTGCAGGTAGACCGGAATCGTGACCTTGCGCAGGTCGATGGGAACGTTGTCGATGACCAGGCCGCCCGGCTGGCTGAGCAGGTTCTTCTGGTACATGTTGCGCAGATAGTAGCTGTGCATCGCCGCGGGCATGCGCGTCGCGTCGGCGTTCCAGAAGAGAAGATCGAACGGGAAGGGGTCCTTGCCCATCAGGTAGTTGTTCACGACGAACGACCAGATGAGGTCGTTGGCGCGCAGCATGTTGAAGGTCGTCGCCATCTCCGACCCTTCGAGGTAGCCCTTGCGGCCCATCATGTCCTCGATGCTCGCGAGCTGGTCCTCGTCGATGAAGACACCGAGTTCGCCCGGCTCCGTGAAGTCGACCTGCGCGGTGAAGAAGGTGCAGGCGGCGATCCTGTCCTCGTTGCGCGCCGCCAGGTAGGCGAGGGTGGCCGCCATCAGGGTGCCGCCGATGCAGTACCCGATCGCCGAGGCCCGACGCTGGCCGGTCGCCTTCTCGATGGCGTCGAGCGCAGCGAGGGGGCCTTCCTTCATGTAGGTCTCGAACGATGCCTGGGCGAGGCGCTCGTCGGGGTTGACCCAGGAGATGACGAAGACGGTGTAGCCCTGTTCCGTCGCCCACTTGATGAACGAGTTCTCGGGCTTGAGGTCGAGGATGTAGAACTTGTTGATCCAGGGCGGGACGATCAGCAGCGGCACCTCGTAGACCTCGTCGGTCGTGGGCGCGTATTGCAGGAGCTGCATCACCTCGTTCTGGAACACGACCTTGCCGGGCGTGGTCGCCACGTTGCCGCCGACCTTGAAGGCGTCCATGTCGGTTTGCCGGATCGCCAGCCGGCCCTTGCCGCGCTCCAGGTCGGCCAGGAGATTGCGCAGCCCCTTCAGCAGGTTCTCGCCCCTCGACTCGACCGTGGCCTTGACGACCTGCGGGTTGGTCATGGCGAAATTGGAGGGTGACATCGCGTCGATGTATTGCCGCGTATAGAAGTCGACCTTCTTCGAGGTCTTCTCGTCGACGCCCTCGACCTCCTTGACCGTGTCCTGCAGCCAGCGGGCCGTGAGCAGGTAGGATTGCTTGAGGTAGTCGAAGACGACTTCCTCCTTCCAGGCCGGATCGTTGAAGCGCTTGTCGCCCTTGGCCGGCTCGGCCACCGGCTCGACCTTCTGGCCCATCATCCGCTGGGCCGTGACCTGCCACAGCTTCATGTACTGCTGCCACAGCTCCATCTGGGCCTGCAGCAGGCGGTTCGGGTCGGCCAGCATCTTGGCCGTGAAGTCCATGAAGGTGCGAGTCAGGTTGAGCGGATCGGCGGGCTGGGGGCCCTCGGCCTGATAACGCTGGGCGAATTCCTGGAGGAGATGCTGGCTCCGACTCGCAATGTCCTTCAACGCTTCCTGGAGCTTTTCGGCCTCTTCGGGCGACATGCCCGGCAGGGCATTTGGGGCGGACGTTTCCGACATGCGTTTCCCCTTGCGAATCATTGCCTTTGCGGCGTTTCTTGCGGTACCTTCGCCACGTCGGTACCATACCTAGTGTGCTCAGGCTTTGGCGCCGCCGCTCCCAATTGGTAGGCTGCGACAACTGACGGGTCAATTTTCCTTTCCGTGTCCGCTACATAGCGTGGGCGCGTGAAGCTTCTTGTAGGTGAAGGCAATGCAGCGACAGTCGGACAGGATCGGCAGGGGCCGCCGTATCGGTCTGGTCGGCGTATCGACCCTTGCGCTGCTGGCCGGCGGTTGCGACTGGATCAGCGGCGGGCCGAAGCCGGTCGGACCGCCGCCACGCCCGGGCGCAGACCGCACCCTCACGCCCAGCAACAGCATCCCGCCGCCGCCGGGCAACCGGCAGTACGACATGGGCATCAGCTCGCTCGACGAGACGCGGCCTGCCATCGGCTCCATCATCGCCGCCAAGGGTGGCCAGAAGGCCCAGAAGGAGGAGATGGAGAAGGAGGCCGCGGAACGCGACAAGCAGGCGCGTGAAATCCGCCTCGAGCGCGAAGCGGCCGAAAAGGAAGCGCGCGAGCGCGAGAAGGAGCGGGATGCCGCGCGGCCGAAATCCGGCACCACGCCCGCATCCGTTGCCCCGGCCGAGCCGGCGGCGGTGCCGCCACCCGCGCCGGTGTCGAGCGGTCCCATCGCGCCGCCTCCTGCACCGGCCGCGCCGGCGCCGGAACCCGTGACCCAGGTCGCACCGCCGCCCGCAGCGCCTGCCGTAACCCAGGCGCCTCCTGCCGCGCCGGTCGCCGTAGCGGCCGCTCCGCGCTCCACCAATCCCAACAAGGCGTTCGAGCCGCCGCCGGGCTGGGCACCTCCCGGCCAGGCCGTCACGCCGGCCGCCGCGACCCTGTCGGATTCCACGCCGCCGCGTTCGGCCGATCCGGCCATCGTCCAGGCGGCTGCAAGGTCTTCGGAACCCGCGCCCCAACCGATTGCACCGCCGGCACCGGTGCCGCAGCCGGTCGCGCAGCCTGTCGTGGTGGCGCCACCAGCCCCCGAGCCCGCGCCGCGTCCGACGCCGCCCGCCCGCCGGGCCGATCCGAACAAGGCCTTCGTGCCACCACCCGACTGGACGCCGCCGGGTCAGGCAGCGGCTCCGACGCCGGCACAGCCTGCGCCGGTCCAAGCGGCCCCCGCGGCCGTCGCCGAAGCGGCACCTGTGACGCCACCGCCTGCCGCGGTATCGCCGGCAGCCGAGCCGCCGCGCCGCACGCCCCGTAGTGCAGCGGCGAATCCCAACAAGGCGTTCGAGCCGCCGCCGGGCTGGGTACCGCCGGGCCAGGCCGCCGCCGCGCCGCCTTCCGCAGCCGTCGCACCCGTTGCAGCGGCCCCCGTCGCCTCCGCGCCTGTCGCCGTCGCGGCTGCCGAGCCGCCAGCGGCTCCTGCGGCCGCGCCGGCAGTGTCACCGGCACCCACGCGCCGGGCCGATCCGAACAAGGCCTTCGTCCCGCCTGCAGACTGGACGCCGCCTGGCCGTCAGACGGCGAGCACGACCGTACCGGCAACGCCGTCCGCCCAGCAGGCGATGGCGGCCCCTGTAACGGCGCCCGTAACGGCGCCCGCGCCGGCGGCGACCCGGGCCGATCCTAACAAGGCGTTCGTGCCGCCCGCAGACTGGACGCCGCCCGGCCAGCAGATGGCAGCCGCAACAGTCGCCACGCCCGCCTCCGCCGCCATGCCGCAGCCCGCGCCTGCAGCGATCCCGGCCGGCACGCGCCAGGTTGCCGTGATCCAGTTCGCACCGTCGTCGGCCGACCTCACCGAGCGCGACAACGCCGTGCTGGCGCAGGTCGCCCAGATCCAGCGCCGCACCAGCGGCACGATCCGCATCGTCGCGCACGCCAACCAGGACGCGGTCGGTGCGACGGTGGCCCAGATCGAGCGCGGCAATTTCGAGATCTCCAGGCAGCGCGCCCTGGTGGTGGCTCAACAGCTTCGGCGACTCGGCGTGCCCGCCGACCGGATCGTCGCCGAAGCCGCTTCAGACCGAGAGCCCATTTACCAGACCAGTTCAGAACGCGGCGTCGCCGCCAATCGCCGTGCCGAGATCTATCTCGTGATCTAGGCGCCGAAGGACAGAGAGATGGACGATTCAGAGTTTCACCGGCTGAAGCGCCTGCCGCCCTACGTGTTCGCGGAAGTGAACGCCATGAAGGCGCGCGCCCGAGCTGCCGGACAGGACGTGATCGACCTCGGCATGGGCAATCCCGACCTGCCGACCGCCCCGCACATCGTCGCCAAGCTGGCCGAGGCCGCCGCCAATCCGCGCGCCCATGGCTACTCGGCATCGCGCGGCATCCCAGGCCTGCGCAAGGCCCAGGCCGCCTATTACGAACGGCGCTTCGGCGTGCAGCTCGACCCCGAGAGCGAGGTCATCGTGACGCTCGGCTCGAAGGAGGGGCTCGCCAACCTCGCCCAGGCGATCACCTCGCCGGGCGACATCGTGCTGGTGCCCAATCCCAGCTACCCGATCCATCCCTACGGTTTCATCATCGCGGGCGGCTCGGTGCGTCATATCCCGGTGCCGGGGTCGACGTCTCTCGAGGAGTTCCTGCCGGCGCTCGAACGTGCCGTGCGGCACACCGTGCCGAAGCCGATCGCCCTCGTGCTCAACTACCCGTCGAACCCGACCGCACAGGTCGTCGATCTCGACTTCTATGCGGCGGTCGTCGATTTCTGCAAACGCCACCAGATCTGGATCCTGTCCGATCTCGCCTATGCCGAGATCTATTTCGACGGCGTGCCGCCGCCGTCGGTACTGCAGGTGCCGGGCGCGCGCGACATCGCCGTCGAGTTCACCTCGATGAGCAAGACCTACTCGATGGCGGGCTGGCGCATCGGCTTCGCCGCCGGCAACAAGACGCTGATCCAGGCCCTGACCCGAATCAAATCGTACCTCGACTACGGCGCGTTCACGCCGATCCAGGTCGCGGCGACGGCGGCGCTCAACGGGCCGCAGGATTGCATCGCCGAGGCGCGCAACACCTACAAGGAACGCCGCGACATCATGATCGAGGGGCTGCGCGCCGCCGGCTGGGACCTGCCGGCCCCGGCCGCGAGCATGTTCGCCTGGGCGCCCATTCCCAAGGAGTTCGCCGAGCTGGGCTCGCTCGCCTTCTCGAAGCTCATGCTGACCCAGGCCAACGTGGCCATCTCGCCCGGCATCGGCTTCGGCGAGCATGGCGACGCGCATGTCCGCATCGCGCTGGTCGAGAACAAGCACCGCATCCGGCAGGCTCTCCGCAACATCCGCCAGGTGATGGCCGATCCCGGCAAGGCGATCGACCTCTACCTCCGTGGCGTTGGGGACAACATCACGCCGATCAAGGCTCGCGCCTGATCCCATCCTGTCGTAGTCAGGCGCCCATGAATTCTCCTCTCAGGATCGGCATCGCCGGCCTCGGCACGGTCGGTGCCGGCGTTGTCAAACTGCTGGCCGAGCACGGCAAGCTCCTCGCCCTGCGCGGCGGCCGTCCGCTCAAGCTCGTCGCCGTCAGCGCCCGCAGCAAGGCCAAGAAGCGCGACGTCGACCTCTCCCGCGTGCGCTGGGAGAAGGACCCGATGGCGCTGGCCACGGCCCCCGACATCGACGTCGTGGTGGAGCTGATCGGCGGCTCCGGCGGGGTCGCGCGGCGGCTCGTCCAGAAGGCGCTGGCGTCGGGCAAGCATGTCGTGACGGCCAACAAGGCGCTGCTTGCCATGCACGGCGCCGAGCTTGCGGCGTCGGCCGAGAAGAAGGGCAGCATCCTCGCCTTCGAGGCGGCGGTGGCCGGCGGCATCCCGATCATCAAGGCCCTGCGCGAGGGTCTCGTCGGCAACCGGGTGAAGCGCCTCTACGGCATCCTCAACGGAACCTGCAACTACATCCTGACCACCATGCGCGAGACCGGCCGGGACTTCGGCGCCGTTCTCGCCGAGGCGCAGGCGGCGGGCTATGCCGAGGCCGATCCGAGCTTCGACGTCGACGGGATCGACGCCGCCCACAAGCTCGCGGTGCTGACCGGCGCCGCGTTCGGCACGCGCGTCAATTTCGCCGGCGTCCATGTCGAGGGCATCCGCCGCATCACGGCGATGGACATCGAGTTCGCGCAGGAACTCGGCTACCGCATCAAGCTGCTGGGGCTGGCGCGCGAGACGCGCCACGGCATCGAGCAACGCGTGCATCCCTGCATGGTGCCGCTCGACACGCCGATCGCCCACATCGAGGGCGTGTTCAACGCCGTCGTGGTGGAAGGCGATTTCGTCGGCACGACCATGTTCCAGGGGCGCGGCGCGGGTCAGGGGCCGACGGCTTCCGCCGTCGTCGCCGACCTCGTCGACGTGGCCCGCGGCCGGCAGATGCCGGCCTTCGTCGTGCCGGCCGAGCGGCTGGCCGACAAGAAGGCCTCGCCGATGGAGCGTCATGCCGGCGCCTATTACATCCGTCTCATGGTCCAGGACCGGCCGGGCGTGATCTCGGCGGTGTCGGGCCTGCTCGCGAAGGAGCGGATCTCGCTCGAATCGATGCTTCAGCGCGGCCGCTCGCAGTCGGGCGAGGTGCCGGTCGTGCTGACCACGCACGAGACGGAAGAGGCGGCGATGCGGCGCGCGCTGGCGCGCATCTCGAAGCTGGGCGCCGTCGCCGAGGAACCCTGCCTGATCAGGATCGAAGCATTCTAGAGAGGCGCCGAGAGACGCCCGCGGAGGAAACGATGTCCGATGATGTGAAACTCGACCGTAATCTCGCGCTGGAAGTCGTGCGCGTCACCGAAGCCGCCGCGCTCGCCGCGTCGAAGCTGATGGGGCGCGGCGACGAGAAGATGGCCGACCAGGCTGCGGTCGACGCCATGCGCACCACACTGAACTCGCTGCAGATGGACGGCACCGTCGTCATCGGCGAGGGCGAGCGCGACGAGGCGCCGATGCTCTACATCGGCGAGAAGGTCGGCAGCGGCAAGGGCCCGCGCATCGACATCGCGCTCGATCCGCTCGAGGGAACCACCATCACCGCCAAGGGCCTGCCGAACGCGCTCGCCGTGATCGCGATGGCCGAGCATGGCGGCTTCCTCAACGCGCCCGACGTCTACATGGACAAGATCGCGGTGGGCGGCGGCCTGCCGGAAGGCATCGTCGACCTCGACAAGACGCCGGCCCAGAACCTCGCCGACCTCGCCAAGGCCAAGCAGGTCGAGGTCGCCGATCTCGTGGTCTGCATTCTCGACCGGCCGCGCCATGCCGAGCTGATCACCAAGGTCCGCGAGGCCGGCGCCCGCATCATGCTGATCGGCGACGGCGATGTGTCGGGCGTCATCGCGACCTCGACCGGCGATTCCGGCATCGACATCTACATGGGCTCGGGCGGCGCGCCGGAAGGCGTGCTGGCGGCGGCCGCTCTGCGCGCCATCGGCGGCCAGATCCAGGGCCGTCTGCTGTTCCGCAACGAGGACGAGAAGGCCCGCGCCAAGAAGTGGGGCATCACCGACCTCAACCGCAAATACTCGATGACCGACATGGCCAAGGGCGACGTGATGTTCGCCGCGACGGGCGTCACGTCGGGCTCGATGCTGAAGGGCGTTCGCCGCTTCCACAACGGCGCCGAGACGCATTCGATCGTGATGCGCTCCAAGACCGGCACCGTGCGCTGGATCTCGGCGCGCCACAATTTCACGATCAAGACCGGCCTGCCGAGCTGGGCCTAAGGGAAGACGTGGAAAGGGCGGCGCGTCCGGCTTTCCTCGGGATCGAACGGTCGCTCACCGGCAGGCGGTGGGCGGCACGGCTGGCGGACGAGCGCACGGCGCTCGCCATCGCCCAGCGTCACGGCCTGCCCGACGCGATCTGCCGCCTCCTGGCGGCGCGCGACGTGGCCTTGGACGCTGTGGGCGACTTCCTCGACCCGACCTTGCGGAAGTTCCTGCCCGATCCGTCCCACCTCAAGGACATGGACGCCGCCGTCGCGCGGCTGGTGCGGGCCGTGCAGGCCGGCGAGAAGATCGTCGTGTTCGGCGACTACGACGTCGATGGCGCCACCTCGTCGGCCCTGCTGCTGCGCTTCTTCCGTTCGGTCGGCGCCGATATCGGCGTCTATATCCCGGACCGACGCAAGGAGGGTTACGGGCCCAACGCGCCGGCACTGCTGAACATCCGCGAGAAGGGCGCCTCCGTGGTCGTGACGGTCGATTGCGGCATCACCGCCTTCGAGCCGCTGGCCGAGGCGAGGCGCGCCGGTCTCGACACGATCGTCATCGACCACCACATGGCCGAGATCGCGTTGCCCGACGCGGTCGCGGTCGTCGATCCCAACCGGCTGGACGACGAGAGCCCGCACAAGCACATGGCCGCGGTCGGCGTCGCCTTCCTGCTGGCCGTCGGCGTCAACCGGGCGCTACGCGCGGCCGGCTGGTACACCGGCTCGCGGCCGGAGCCGGACCTGCGGCAATGGCTCGATCTCGTGGCGCTGGGCACGGTCTGCGACGTCGTCCCGCTGCTCGGCGTCAACCGCGCGCTCGTCCGCCAGGGCCTGCAGGTCATGGCGCAGCGCCGCAACGCGGGCCTTGCCGCGCTGGCCGACGTCGCCCGGATCAACGAGCCGCCCGGCGCCTATCATCTCGGTTTCATGCTCGGCCCGCGGGTCAATGCCGGCGGCCGCGTCGGCCAGGCCGACCTCGGCGCGCGGCTGCTGTCGAGCGACGACCCGCACGAGGTCGGCGCGCTGGCACTGCGCCTCGACGAATTCAACGCCGAGCGGCGCGCCATCGAGCGCGACGTTCTCGACCAGGCCATCTCGCGCATCGAGGGCCTGTACGGGCCGGACCGCAACGGGCTGCCGTCCGCGCTGCTGGTCCAGAGCGAGGGCTGGCATGTCGGCGTCATCGGCATCGTCGCCAGCCGGCTCGTCGAGCGCTACGGCCGCCCGGCCTTCGTCGTCGGCATGGACGGCGAGGAGGGCAAGGGTTCCGGCCGCTCGGTGCGCGGCGTCGATCTCGGCGCCGCGGTCATCGCCGCGCGCCAGGCGGGGCTGCTGATCAATGGCGGCGGCCATGCGATGGCGGCCGGCCTCACCGTGTCGCGCGATGCGCTGCCCGGGCTGGAACGTTTCCTCGACGAGCGGATCGCGCCGCAGCTCGGCGCGGCGCCGGCGGTGCGCGAACTCGGCATCGATGCCGCGCTCGCGCCGGCCGCCGCGACCCAGGAGCTGGTCACCATGATCGAGCGGGCCGGGCCGTACGGCGCCGGCAACGCCCAGCCGCGCTTCGCCCTCACGGGCGTGCGGGTGAGCTACGCCCAGCCCGTCGGCGACGGCCATGTCCGCTGCACGCTGGTCGGCGCGGAGCGGGGACGGGTCGAGGCCATCGCCTTCCGGGCCGGCCAGACGGAGCTCGGCCCCGCCTTGCTGGATTCCGCGCGCCCCGTGCTGCATGTCGCGGGATCGCTGCGTATCGACCGGTTCGGCGGCCGCGAATCGGTCCGCCTGCAGATCGACGATGCCGCCCGGTCGGCCAGCACCGATCCCTCGTGACCTGCTCGCTTGATTTGGCCGCCCCGGGCAGGTAAACCCACGCCCGCCGGCCTTACGTCCCCTTCGTCTAGAGGCCTAGGACACCGCCCTTTCACGGCGGCGACACGGGTTCGAATCCCGTAGGGGACGCCAATCTCGCAAAACGTACTCAGCGGATCACCTCGATCTTGAGGAGATCCCTCCAAGGCGTACGAGCAAAGCCCGTGCATGACGTCATCGCTCTACCTCAAGCGTCGATAACGCCAAGCTTGTTTTGGCCGACTTCTTGAGAACACCAAAACGTTCCCACGGTTCGCCGAGAGTTACCGTCTTTGCGGCCCGAAGAGCGCCTGCATAATTTCGACTACGCTGCGCCGCCGAAGTAAACGAAGCTCATCTTATTGCCATCGAGGTCGCGGACGTAGGCTCCGAAGAAATTCGGACCATACTGAGGGCGCGGGCCTGGATCGCCTTCATTGCTCCCGCCATTTGCCAACGCAGCCGCATGAGCCGCGCGAACCTCTGCTTCGCTCTCGCAAAGGAGGCCGACCATGTTGCCGTTACCCGGCGTTGCGGCTTCCTTGTTATGGGGTGGAGCTACAAAGATCTTCCCACCCCCACGCAGCTGATAGCAGAACCCGTGCGGCATGAAATCCATGACGACCGTCCCGCCGATCGGCCCCAGTATGGCGTCGTAATAGGGGCGCGCTCTGACGACATCGTTCGAGCCGATCATCACGTAATTCAAAGACATTGCCGCCCTCAATCCTTAGAACATAGAGGGAACATTTATCGGGCAAGGCCAGCATCGTGCAATCGGTATTTCGTTCGCGACACCTTCCACTGAAGTAAGGTCGTCGGCGCTCTCAGCCGCGCATCGAACGGCCGAGAAGCGGCAAGTCGTCGGCCGACAGATTGGAAATCTTCTCTCCGCCCTCCGCCACGGCGCTCACTTCTCCATGATCCACGCCGCGCCCGAGGCAAGGGCGATCTCCTTCACCTTGGCGAGCAGGTTGGGGCCGACAGGAATGCCGGTCTTCATGCGTTGGGCGGCGGTGCGTCGTTCGGGGTCGCCGGCGACCTGGACCGGCTTTGCCGGGTCGACCGGGCGCGTCTCGCGTAGCGTGTCGCAGAAGGCGGCCACGTCGGCCTGGAAGTCGGCGGGATCGCGGAACATGCCGGGATCCATCGCGAGGAAGAAATGGCCGATGTCGATGGCGCCCGGTCGCGTGTTGCGCGTCGGGTCGGTCACCATCACGCCGCCCGACAGGGCCGAGCTCAGGATGTTGACCATGGCGCCCAGCCCGTAGCCTTTGTGGCTGCTGCCCTCGGGGGTGCCGCCGAGCGGCGTCATGAAGCCGCCCTTGCTGACCTCGTGCGGATCGGTGCTGGGCAGGCCGTCCTTGGTCACCAGCCAGCCCGGCGGCGTCTGCAGCTTCTCGTTGGCCTTGTTGCGGATCTTGCCGGCCGCGACGGTCGTGGTCGCCATGTCGAGCAGGAACGGCTGGCCCGGCTTGCCGGGAGCGGCGAACGCGATCGGATCGGTGCCGAGGCGGGCCTGCGCGCCGTTGGTCGGCGCCACCTGGATGCCGCTCGCCGACGTCGTCGCCAGCCCGATGAAGCCGGCATCGACGGCCTGCAACACGTAGAAGCCGCAGGCGCCGAAGTGACCGGAGTTGCGGACCGCCGCCACGCCGATGCCGGTCTTCTTCGCCTTCTCGATGGCGATCTCCATGGCGCGCCGCCCGGCGGGGTGACCGAGGCCGCCGCCGCCATCGATCAGCACCGACACTGGCGTTTCCTTCACGATCTTCGGCTCCGCGGTCACGTCGAGCTTGTTGCCCAGCCGCCGCTCGTCATAGGGCGGCACCATCGAGATGCCGTGCGTGTCGATGCCATGCAGGTCCGCCCACGCCATGATCTCGGCCGTGCCCGCCGCCGTCGCCCGGGGCATGCCCCAGGCCTCCAGGATCAGTTCGAGCTGCTTGCGGTGGGTTTCGTACGAGGCGGGCATCGAGGGGCTCCTTGGTTGGGCGCCATTATTGGGGATCGGAGAGCCGGCGCATCAACGGTTCTGCGGCCGTTTCGTAGAACGAGGCAGCGGGCGCGGCGCGACGGGACGGGGCGAAACCTCTGGAAAGGCTGCCGGAGGTCGTTGATCCGCGGGCGCCGATGGCGAGAATGCAGGCCGGCCAGAGGATCGCATGACGCCGAAGTCAGCTTGTCTCCAGAAATGAAATGCCGGTCGAGCAGGTCGCGGGACGGTGGCCGCCCCTCGTTCCGGGCGGCCGCATGAGCGGCCGGTTCGCCAATCGCTGGCTCCAGCTCGCCGTCGGCATCGTCTGCATGGTGATGATCTCCAGCCTGCAGCATGGCTGGACGCTGTTCGTCCACCCGATCAACGAGAAATACGCGTGGGGCAGGGCGGCGATCCAGGTCGCCTTCACCATCTTCATCCTCAGCGAGACCTGGCTCGTGCCGTTCGAGGGCTGGTTCGTCGACCGCTTCGGACCGCGGCCGGTGGCACTCGCCGGCGGGGCGCTGGTCGGCCTTTCGTGGGCGCTCAACTCGGTCGCCGACTCGCTGCCGCTGCTCTATCTCGGCGCCATCCTGGGCGGGATCGGGGCGGGCTGCGTTTATGGCACCTGCATCGGCAACGCGCTGAAATGGTTTCCCGACCACAGGGGCCTGGCCACCGGGCTCACGGTGGCGGGCTACGGGATCGGCTCCGCCCTGACCGTCATCCCGATCAGCGGGACGATCGAGACGCGGGGCTACGAAGCCGCTTTCCTGTGGTTCGGGCTGGGGCAGGGCGCGATGATCCTGCTGTTCGCCCTGGCGCTGCACAAGCCGCCTCCCAAGGGCGTCGCGACCGGTGCGCCGGTTCATGTCGCGCAGGCGCGCCGCAGCCATTCCCCGCGGGAAATGCTCGCCACGCCGATCTTCTGGCTGCTCTTCGTCATGTCGCTGCTGGTGACCGCGTCGGGCCTCGTCTTCACGGCGCAGTTGGCAGGCATCTCGCGCAGCTTTGGCGTCGCCGACGTGCCGGTCACGCTGGCCGGCATCACGCTGCCCGCGCTCACCTTCGCGCTGGCGCTGGACCGGATCACCAACGGCATCGCGCGGCCCTTGTGCGGCTGGCTGTCCGATTTCATCGGCCGCGAGATGGCGATGTTCCTGGCCTTCTCGCTGGGTGCGCTCAGCATCTACGCCTTCGGACGATGGGCGAACGACCCGCTCGTCTTCGTGCTGCTGACCAGCCTGGTCTTCTTCGCCTGGGGCGAGGTGGCGAGCCTGTTCCCCGCTGCCTGCACCGATCTGTTCGGCCCGGAATACGCCACCACCAATGCCGGCATCCTGCACACCGCCAAGGGGGTCGCGGCCATGCTGATCCCGCTGTCGGACACGCTGGTCCGCCTCACCGGCGACTGGCAGGTCGTGTTCGCGCTGGCCTCGGCAGCGAACGCCGTGGCGGCGCTGCTGGCGCTTGTCGCCTTGCGCCCCCTGCGACGCGCGTGGCTGCAGCGCGGCGAGTAGCCGGGCGAATACAGCTTGCCTGGGCAGGCTCCCGGCCCGCATCTAGGGGACGGGGGTCACCGAGGTCCGACGCACCGGCTCCCGTCACGCGAGGAGAGCGCCCATGATCCGGTTCCTGTTGCTTCTGTCCCTGCTGGGCGGGCTCGTCTGCAGTGCTGCCGCGCAAGCCGGCACGGGTTCCGGGACGCTGATCGCACAGGCGCCAACGGTACCAACGGTGCCGCCGAGCGGTCAGGTCCTCGACCGCGGCCGCGAGTCGCTGGACAAGGGCAAGGAGGCGGCGACCGCCGGCGCCGAGCGTGCGCTCGAGAAAGTGCCCTCCGCTGCCGACCTCAAGGCGGTGCGCGACGAGTTGGCCGGCCGGGTCGACAAGCTGCAAGCCGCGATGACGCGCAAGTTCGAGGAGGCGGGCGACAAGGCGATGTCCTATGCGATCTGGGGCGGCGTCGCCCTGTTCGGCATCATGGTCCTGGCGTCGGTCGTCGGCGGCGCGATCGTGGCGCTGATCTTTCGCCGGCGTTAGGAACCCTCCAGCGCCGCCGTCGGCCTATTCCGGCTTGAGCAGGCCGCTCTTCTCCAGGTCGGCGATGGCCGCATCCTCTTTCTGCAGGAACGAGGTCAGCGCCTGCGGTGTCAGGATCTCGACCTCGGCGCCCAATCCCTCGATCTTTTCCTTGATTGCCGGATCGGCGAGTATTTCCGCGACCGCATCGTTGAGCTTCTTCACCACGTCTGCCGGCGTTCCGGCCGGCGCCATCAGGACGATGGGCGTGCTGCCGTTGAACTCCTTCACGCCAGCTTCCTGCAGGGTGGGCGTGTCGGGAAGCTGCCGGGCACGGCGTGGCGTTGTCACGACGATGGCGCGCAGCCGTCCGCCACGGACGTGGCCGATCGAGGCGGGGACCTGGTCGATCACGGCATCGATCTGGCCGGCGAGAAGGTCGTTCAGCGCCAGTCCGTTGCTCTTGTAGGGGACGATGTTGAACTGCACGCCCAGCGCCTTCTGCAATTGCAGGACGGCGAGGTGGTTGGTGCTGCCGTTGCCAGGATGTCCGATCGTGAGCTTGCCGGGGTTGGCACGCAGGTACGCCAGCATGCCGGCCCAATCCTTGAACGGTCCGCTGCTGCCGTTCACGACGACGACCATGGGCGAGGTGCTGAGCAGGGCGACCGGCGCGAAGCTCGCGAGCGTGTAGGGTGGCTTGCCGCCGGTCATGCGCGGGCTCACGAGGAACGTGCCGGTCGATCCCAGCACCAGCGCGTATCCATCGGCCGGCGACTTCGCGACCGCCTCGGCGCCGATGGCGCCGCCTGCGCCGCCGCGGTTCTCGACGATGACCTGTTGTCCGAGCTTGCGCGACAGGGCTTCGGCGAACAGGCGGCCGGTGATGTCGGCATTGCCGCCGGGCGCGAACGGAACGACGAGGCGGATGGGCTTGTCGGGGTAGGCGGCCTGCGCGAACGCGCCACGCGTCGCCAGCAGGCCGGCGAGGGACACGAGCGCAGTGCGGCGCGCGAGCGGTTTCATATGAGGCATCCTCCCGTTTAATGTTGGGCGCATGGTAACGAACGACAGGATCGGTGCACGCGGCATCGTCGTCGGCGCGGGCATGGCGGGTCTATCTGCCGCGGCCGCGATGGCGCCGTTCTTCCAGGCGATAGAGATTTTCGAAAGGGACGTGCTTCCCGGCAGGGCACAGCCGCGCAAGGGCGTGCCACAGGATCGGCAGGTTCATATCCTCCTGAAGGGGGGCGAGCTTGCGCTCGAAGAATTGCTGCCCGGCATCGCCCGAGAGTTCCGCGCGGCGGGCGCGGTCGAGGTCCGGCAATCCGAGGATGCGTCTACCTGGGAGCACGATGCCTGGCATCCGGCGCGTGCGCTCGGCTACAGCCAGCTCCTGCTCAGCCGTCCTGCCTACGAACAGGTGCTGCGCGCGCGCGTGCTGCGGCTGGGCAACGTGACGTTGCGCGACGGCGAAGCGCTCGATGGCTTGCCGGGGGACAGTGCCGATCTCGTCGTCGTGGCGACGGGACGCGGCGACCGCCTTCTGTCCGCGCTCGACGTGCCGACGTCACGGCTCGGCATCGAGGTCACCTACGTCTCGGCACGCTTCGCCAAGCCGCCCCGCTTCCGGGGAGAGCGACGGTTCCTCGCCTGCATTCCGGAACCGCCGGACGACCGCTACGGCCTCGTCTGCCCGGTCGAGAACGACGAGTGGCTGATCACGCTTTGCAGCCGCTTCGACAACAGGGTGCCCCTGGAACCCGACGGCTTCCGCGCCTATGCGCGCAGCTTGCCGGTGCCGGAAATAGCCGAACGGCTGAAAGAAGCGACGCAGCTGTCGGACATCCGCAGCTACCGTATCGCCGAGGCGGTGTGGCGGCATTTCGAGCAGGTGCCGGAACGCCTGCCGCCGCGCGTCCTGCCGATCGGCGACTGCATCTCGAACTTCAATCCGACCTTCGGGCAAGGCATGTCCGTCGCCGCACGCCATGCCGTGGCGTTGCGTGACGCCCTCGGGGCTGTCGGCAGCGAGCCCGCGAGGCTCGCGCCGGCCTATCTGGCGGCAGCGGCGGAAGTCAGCCAGCAGGCCTGGAACGTGGCCGCGCTCGCCGACCTGCTCTATCCGCGCACGACGGGCGCGCGGCCAGCCGGACTCGACCGGATGCGACTGGCCAGCGAGGCGCTTCGCCGGGCCGCCCAGGCGCACGAGGAGGTGCAACGGCTGCGTTTCGAGATCGGCAATCTCGTGAAGCCCGACAGCGCGCTGCGCAGTGGGCGCGCAGCCCGGCTGGTGGCCCTCGAAATGGCACGGGCGGGCGGGCGCGGCCGTGACTGACGATGCCGAGCTTGCGGCCCTGCGGCGGGACATGCGCCGTCGTCATCGCGAGGCACGCGCCGCCGTGCGCGCCTACAATCGTGGAAGCTGGATAAGATTCGCCTCGATCTTCGTACCCGTCCCGCTGGTCGTCGTGAGCCTGCGCCTCTACCTCGAAGCGTGGCACTACTATGTGCTGGGCGGCGGATTCATCGTCGTCGCGATGGTCATGTATGCGCTCGACGAGCGCGCCGCGGGCCGCCGCGAGGCCGCCCTTGCCGCCGCCCGCGAATCACGCGCCAGGTGGCTGGAGGCACGCGCCAAGGCGACGCGCTAGGTGCTGCTTTGCCGGTCGCGCGGGAAACATCTAGGCGCGGTTGCGCACCGTGCACCGGCATTTGTCGACCTGATGCAGTTCGACCATGTTGCCGCATGGGTCGTCGAAGAAGAGCTGCAGCGACTCCGGGCTGGTCAGGCCTTCGATGGCCCAATAGTCGACCTTCATGCGCTCGAGTTCGCGGCGGCTCTCCTGGATGTCGGCAACGGCAAGCGCAATGTGCGGCAAGGTCGGGTCCTTGCCGGGCCCCTTGGCGACAGGCGAAGGCTGGGCCCCGCCGAAAAGGTGTATCTGGCCGACCTCGCCGACGTTGATCCACATGCCCGGGATGCCGGGAATGGTCGGGCGGCCGGTGTCGCGCTCCAGGCCCAGCACGTCCTTGTAGAAATTCGCGGTCTCGTCGAGCTTCGCCGCCTCGTTGTCGAGGCGATATCCCGTGTGGTGGATTTCGAGGACCTTGATGGCCATTCCGTCTTTCCTCCCTCGGCGCCATCTCGGGCGCGGCGGAGGCAGGATGGGCGAGAGCGGCGGAACGAAGCAAGACGCAAGGAGACCGGACGCGTGGTTTGCCGCGGAAGATGACCGCAGGGCGACACGCATCCTTCGACAGGCGGCCGGCGCACGCCTGGTGTGGCCCTCCACTTGCCTTTGCCGTCGCCGGAAGGGCGTCAGCCGCAGGCCAGGGCGTAGATGTGCTGCACGTCGCCAGGCAGGTTCATTGCCTGCCAATTGCGCCCGCCGTCGCGCGTGCCGAATACTTCGCCGTCGTAGCGCGCCCCGATATAGACCTGACCGGCGTCGGAAGGATGCAGCCCGATCGACATGATGGTTCCATGGACCTGGACCCTGTCGAAGCGCCGCCATGTCTCGCCGCCATCCTCGCTGCGGTACAGCCCGCCATCGTGGCTGGCCGCCGCGACGGAAAGCGCGGAGTAGAGGGTATTGGGCTCGACCGGCGAGACGCGTATGTCGCGTCCGTAGGTGGTCGGCGAGAAGCGACCGATCTCGATATCCTTCCAGCTCCGCCCTTGATCCTGGCTGCGGAAGAGCCCCATGCGCACCGCGATCCACACGCTGTCCGGATCGGCCGGGTTGATGGTTACGGCATGGCTGTCGAGCATGCCCTCGGCCGTCGTGTCGCTGACGATCCGGCTCTTGAGGTGGTCCTGTTCCGCGAGCTTCATCAGCCCGGCGCTGCAATCGCTCCAGCTCTGCCCGCAATCGGTGCTGCGCATGACTCCGTTGATCTCGAGAGCGGCATAGATCTCGTCGTGACGGCGAGGGTGCTGGACCAGGCGCATCACCCGGGACGCGAAGGGCCCCGTGCAATGCGTCGCGATCGACGGCGTGGGCAACCGCGTCCAGGAAGCCCCCTTGTCGTCGCTGCGATAGATATCGATCGGGGATGCGCCGGCGAAAACGCGGTTTGGGTCCCGCGCGTCGACCATGAACGACCAGACCTCGCGTTTGCCGTCCGGGAAATCGGTTCGGCGGAACGTGGCGCCGCGGTCCGTGCTGCGCCATATGCCGTCGTTCGTCCCGGCAAGCACCGTCTCGGGGTCGGATGGATGTACGAACACGGTGAAGGCCTGGACGGCGCCCAGCACATGCTGCCAGTCGCCGCCGGCCGTCGGGCGCCGGAAGATCCCGACGCGCCCTGGATGGTCAGGTTTCCCGAAATAGCCGGCGACGCCGACAAACAGGTTCGATTGCTCGGCCATGGCGGGAATCCCTTTCAAGCACCCTGAGACATCAGTTCTTCTTGGCGACCAGCGGGCACTCGCCGTCGGCCATCGGCCGGAAAGCTTCCTCGCCGGAAATCCTGGCGAGCAGCTTGTAGTAGTCCCATGGCCCCTTGGACTCGGACGGCTTCTTGACCTCGAAGAGATACATGTCGTGCATCTTGCGTCCGTCCTGCCGGACGTAGCTGGGCCCGAAGATCGGGTCGTCCCACTTGGCCGCCTTCATCGCCGCCATCACCTTGTCCGGGTCGTCCGTGCCTGTCGCCTTCACGGCGTTCAGGTATGCGAGGGTGGCGGAGTAGAAGCCGGCCTGCACGCTGGTCGGCATCTTGCCGTTGAACCTCGCGGCAAACCGCTTGGAGAAATCGCGGGTCCGGTCGTTGAGGTCCCAGTAGAAAGCCTCGGTCAGGTTGAGACCCTGCGCGCGCTCCAGCCCCAGCGAATGGACGTCGCTGATGAACACGAGCAGGCCGGCCAGCCGCTGGCCGCCCTTGACGATGCCGAACTCGGAGGCCTGCTTGATCGCATTGATCGTGTCGCCGCCAGCGTTGGCGAGGCCGATCACCTGCGCCTTCGACGCCTGCGCCTGCAACAGGAACGAGGAGAAGTCGCTGGTGTTGATCGGGTGCTTCACGCCGCCCAGCACGCTGCCGCCGGCCTTCTTGACCACGTTCGAGACATCGCGCTCCAGCGCATAGCCGAAGGCGTAGTCGGCGGTCAGGAAGTACCAGCTCTTGCCGCCGGCCTTCACGACCGCGGAGCCGGTGCCGTTGGCCAGGGCGGCCGTGTCGTACACCCAGTGCATCGAGTAGGGGTTGCAGAGTTTTCCGGTCAGATCGGAAGAGGCCGGGTCCGTCGCGATGAAGATCTTCTTCTTTTCGCCGGCAACCCGGGCGCTGGCGATCGAGGAGGAGGAGCCGCCGGCACCGAGGATCATGTCGACCTTCTCGTTGTCGTACCAGCGGCCCGCCGTGGTCGCCGCCACGTCGGCCTTGTTCTGGATGTCGCCGGAGATGAACTCGATCTTCTGGCCAAGGACGGAGCCGCCGAAATCCTCGATCGCCATCTGGGTCGCGATCACCGCACCCGGCCCGTTGATATCGGCATAGAGGCTGGCCATGTCGGTCGACACGCCGATCTTGACCGTATTGTCGGAAAGCTGCGCAAAGGCGGGCAGGGACCAGGCAGCGAGGCAGAAGGCTGCCCCGGCCATCAGATCACGTCTCATCGTTTCACTCCCTAGGCTTTGTTATTAAGGAAAGCCTAACAAGGTGCTGGCATACCCGCCAAGCCGGAGGAAACGACCGATGATAGAGAAAGTTCTGGACATTCCCACCGCCGACGGGGCGATGGAGACATTCGTTTGTCACCCCGAGAGGGGCGGCCCTTATCCACCGGTGCTGTTCCTGATGGATGCGCCCGGCATTCGCGAGGAGCTGTACGACATGGCGCGGCGGCTCGCGACAGTCGGCTACTACGTCATGCTGCCGAACCTTTATTACCGCGCCGGTACCGACACCAAGTACAATGCCGACGTGCTGAAGCACGGGAGCGACGAGCACAAGCGGATGCGGGCCGTGCGGACCAAGATGACGATTCCGCCAGTCATGGAAGACGTCGCCGCGCTGGTCGCGTTCGCCGACAAACAGCCCGAATCAAAGAAGGGCCCGGTGGGCGCACACGGCTACTGCATGAGCGGGCCCTATGCGCTTGCCGCGGCAGCGCGCTATCCGGAGCGTATCGCCGCCGCTGCCTCGTTCTACGGGACGTGGCTGGTGAGCGACGCCGAGGAGAGCCCGCATCTCACGCTCGGCAAGGCAAAGGGCGAGCTCTACATTTCCTGCGCCGAGCACGACGAGCTTGCGCCACTCGACATGGTCGCGGAGCTGAAGAAGCTCTTCGACGCTTCAGGCGCAAAAGGCGAGCTGGAGATCCACCCTGGCGTCCACCACGGCTTCGCCTTCCCGCAGCGCTGGTGCTACGACAAGCCCGCCGCCGAGCGTCATTGGGAACGCCTGATCGCGCTCTACCGCCGCAATCTCGGCTAGGTTAGGCAGCCCGGCTTGCGGCGGGCTTGTTCGCCTGCCACTCGTCCAACATGGCGCGCGCCCCGTTCTTCGCCGGGTCCAGCGCGCTTTCGTGGCCGGGCACCTTCGCGGCGAGTTCGATCACGTAGCCGTTGGGATCGCGGAAGTAGATCGAGTGGATGAAGCCATGGTCGGAGATGCCGCGGACTTCGCGTCCCTCCGCCTTGCCGCGCTCCAGCATCCGCTGCAGCACCTCGGGCTCGACCTCGAGCGCGATGTGAAGGTCGAAATCGTGCTGGTCCTTGAAGTCGAAAGGCATGTCGGGCGCCTCGAAGAAGGCGAGGCTGGATCCGTCGTCGAGCCTGAAGAAAGTATGCAGCACGCCGGTTTCCCGGCCTGTCTTCGTATGCTCGATCTTGAGCGTGTGCGCGAGCGGCAGGCCGAGGAAGTCCTCGTAGAATTTCCGCGTCTCCTCGGAATCGCGGCAACGATAGGCGTTGTGATGCAGTCCCTTGATCATGGCGGCCTCCCGGGTGGCTGGCCTTGAGATAGGCCACCCGGGCCCTGCACGCCAGAGCAGGGGCGGTGATTTCGTTACCGCGCCGAAAGCATCAGCGGTCGAGCCAGACGTCCTCGAAGCGCCAGTGGTTGTAGATCGTGTTGACGGCAAGGTTCACCGCCTTGACCTCGGGCCGCCAGCACGTGCCGCCCCAGCCGTGCTGGATGACCGGGCGAGCGGCGTCCTCCTGCAACTTCTTGTCGATCTCCCATACGAGCTTCCGGCGCGCCTCGAAGTCGCGCATGCTGGACTGCTTGTCGAACAGCTTCTCGACCTCGGGATTGCAGTAGTTGGTGTAGTTGCGTTCCGAGCCGCAACGGAAGGTCTCGTAGAAGACCACGTCCGGGTCGTCGACCCCGACGCCCTGGATGTTCATGCCGACGACGAAGTCGCGGCGCGCCATGCGATTGTACCAGACGGCCGTCTCGAGCGGCTCCAGCTCGGCCTGGATGTTCACCTGCTTGAGATGATCGATCAGGATGACCGCAGGATCGCGATAGCTTGGGATGTTCCGGGTCGAGACCTTGATCTTCAGCGGCTTGTCGGTCGTGTAGCCGAGTTCCGCCATGATCCTGCGACCTTCCTCACGCGACTTCGCCACGTCGGAGCCGTAGCCGGCGACCGTGGCGAGGAATTCCGGCGGCATGCCCCACAGTCCTTCCGGTGGGGGCAGCATGGCGCCGCCGATGCGGAAGTTGCCCTGTCCCAGGATCTCGTTGAAGGCGTTGCGATCGATCGACAGAGCCATGGCCCGGCGCACGCGCGCGTCGTCGAACGGAGCCTTCTCCCGGTTGACCAGCAGGTTGGCCTGCGTATTGGTCGGCTGCGTCTCGCAGATCGCGGCGGGTGCCTGGACCTTGAGATCGTTCACCATCGCCGGCGTGATGACGGACGTGAAGGTGAGGTCGAGCTTGCCGGCCACGAAGGCGAGTTGCGACGTGGCGCGGTTCGTGATGATGGAGTACTCGATCGCATCAAGATAGGGCCGGCCCGGCTTCCAGTAATCCTGGTTGCGTACCAGCTTGATCACCTCGTTCTGCTTCATCTCGACGAACTTGAAAGGTCCTGTGCCGACCGGCTTCGTGCGCATCTGCTGCGTCGACACGTGACAGGGATAGACCGGCGAGAACGCAGCGGCGAGCATAGTGAGAAGGGAAGGTTGCGGCCGTTCCAGGTGGAAGGTCGCCTCGCGATCGCCGTTGACCGTGACCTGCTTCAGATTGAAGTACCAGGTCTTGCGCGGGTTCTTTCGGAGCTTCGACTCGTCGGAGATCAGCATGTCCCAGGTGCATTTCACGTCGGCGCTGGTGAACGGCTTGCCATCGTGCCACTTCACCCCGTCGCGAAGCTTGAAGGTGAGTTCCTTGCCGTCCTCGCTCCACTTCCATTCGGTGGCGAGTTCCGGGATGATGTTGTCAGGCGTGTTCTGCTTCGTCTTGGGATCGAACATCACCAGGTTGTTGTAGACCGCCATGAACGGCATGACGGTCGAGATCGTCGCTTCCTCGTGGATCGACGCGCTTGGCGGGTTGTCGATATGCGCGACCCTGAGCGTACCGCCCGATTTCTGTGCCCAGGCGCCCGGACCAATCAACAGGGCGAGCGATGCCGCCAGCAATGGCCCCACGATATTCCGCATGATGCTGTCTCCTCCATTCGTTGGAGGTGACGCTAGCACTTCGTCGTGCCTAGAGTTGGTTTATGAAGCTCATCGCTCTGCTGGTCGGAATGCTCCTCGCATTGCCGGCCGCCGCCCAGGACTATCCCAGCAAGCCGATCCGGATCATCACGGCCTTCGGGCCCGGAACCGCGACCGACATTGCCGCGCGTGCGATCGGGCAGGACATCGCGCAGCAGACCGGGCAGACCGTCGTCATCGAGAACAAGCCTGGGGCAGAGGGCCAGATCGCCGCCCAGTCCGCCGCGGCTGCGGCGCCCGACGGCTACACGCTGTTCTTCACGACGCAGACGACGCAGGCCATCAACCCCCACGTCTACAAATCGCTGGCCTACGATCCGGTGAGGAGCTTCGCGCCCATCTCCGGCATCACCCTCGGGGCGCAGATCGTGATGGTGCGCAAGGACCTGCCGGCGAAGACGATCCAGGAATTCATCGCACTGGCGAAGGCCCAGCCCGGCAAGCTGAGCTTCGGCAGCGGCAACGGATCCAGCCGCGGCGGCGCCGAGCTGTTCCGGATCATGACCAAGACCGATCTGCTGGGTGTCCCCTACAAGACCCAGCCGCAGGCGATCAGCGACCTGCTGGGAGACCGGATCGACATCATCTTCTCCGACTTCACGGTGGGCCTGCCGCCCGTGCTCGACGGCCGCGCGCGCGGTCTGGCGGTCACGAGCAAGCAACGCATTCCCGGCCTCGAACAGTTCCCGACGGTGGACGAGAGCGGCGTCCCGGGCTTCGAGATGTGGGCGTGGACGGCGATCTACGCACCGGCCGGCACGCCGCGCCCGATCATCGACAAGCTGAACGCGCTGGTACGTCAGGCCGCGAAGTCGCCGGCCTATCTCAACCTTCTGAAGTCGAGCTACGGAGTGTCGTTCGTCGGCTCGCCCGAGGAACTGGCCGCTTTCCAGGCTGCCGAGACGAAGAAGTGGGCGGAGATCGTGTCGGTCGCCGGCATGAAGGAGCCGTAAGCGGCTCAGGCCGAGCGGGCACGCCTCAGCCGGGCCGAGGTCGTGATTTGCCACAGCGCCGCGAAGAGCACGCAGGCGGCGACCAGGAAGAACGCACTCCGGTAACCCGAGACCGCCGCGATCAGGCCGAAAAGCGGTGGCCCGATGACGGCGCCGGAAAAGGCGAGGGCGGTCTGCACCGCGGCCACCGACGCCACCTGGCCTGGCGGGGCGAGGGCGGCGAATTCCGCGATCGACACGCCGTTCCAGCTTATGACGACCGTGCCGTACGCGAAGACGACAAGGCCGATCAGCCAGTAGGGCGTATCGGCCGAGATGAGGCCCGTGGCCACGGCGCCGAGGGCGATGCCGATTCCCGTCCAGCCGAGCAGCATCATGCGTGGGAACCGGTCGCCCAGCGCGCCGAGGATCAGCCGCTGCACCGTCCCGCCGATCTGCGCCAGGAAGAGCAGGAAGCCGGCTTCCTTGATGTCCAGCCGGCAATGTTCGTAGAGGTAGGTGACGAGGAAGAAGGTGAAGGTGTGCTGCGCGACGACGTAGAGAAGCGCCGACCAGCCCAGCACCCGCATCTCGGCATGCCGCATCACATGCAGGATGGACGACCAGATGCCGTCGGACGGCGCCGAAGGGGCGACGGAGGCATCGAGGCGCGCCCGCAACATCTCCAGCACCCCCGCGCCCAGCAGCAGCAGGCCCGCCGCGAACAGCGACGCGCCCTGCCAGCCGAGCGACGGCAACAACAGCGGCAGCACGATGCCGGCCGCGGCGAAACCCAGCGGGACGCCGGTCTGCTTCACGGAAAAGACGAGACTGAACCAGGCACGCGGCACGCGCTGGCTCAGGACATGGGCGGAAGCGGGGTTGATTGGCCCCTGGGCAAAGCCGATCAGGGCGACTGCCGCCACGGTGGCGACGATAATGGACGTCGCATTGAGCGCCAGGCCCGCCGCGGCGGCCAGCATCGCGAACTGGCACACCCTGACGGCGCCCAGCCGCGAGATCGGCGCGGCGCTCCACAACGCGACCGCGGAGGCGATCGCATACGTCACCGCCGTGAAGGCGCCGACCAGCTTGGGGGCGATGCCGAGGTCGCGCGCGACTGCCGGCATCAGCACGCTGAGCGAGAGCACCGCCAGCGAGACCAGGACCTGCGTGCCCAGCATCGCGCCGATCGGCACGAGGGCCTGCCGCAGGCCCGGGCGCGGGTCCTTTCCGTCCGACGCCGCGCCCGAAGCCATTTCCTACATCCCGTAGAGGTCGGCCTTGTTCAGGATGGTATTGCGCAGGATGCGGATGGACGCGACGTCCACCATGATCCCGTCGACGTTGATGGCCCCAAGGCCCTGGGCCTCCGCCTCGGCATAGGCCTTCTCGAGCTTGCGCGCGCGGGCGATGTCCTCGGCCTTGGGCGAATAGACGTCCAGCGCGATGTCGATCTGCGAGGGATGGATCGCCCACTTGCCGACCGCGCCCAGGATCATCGAGCGCTTGCACTCTTCCCGGTAGGCGTCGGGGTTCTTGAAATCGGCGAAGGGACCGTCGACCGGATCGATGCCGGCCGCACGGCAGGCCATGATCAGGCGGAAGCGGGCATAGTGCCAGACGTCGCCCGGATACCCGTCGGTCTCGCCGACGTTCTTGTTGGTGACGCCCATCGAGGCGGAGAAGTCGCCCATTCCGAACACGAGGCATTCGAGCCGTGGCGTCGACTTGGCGATGGCGTCGACATTCTGCATGCCCTCGACTTCCTCGATCAGCGCCTCGAGGCCGATGCGGCGCTTGAGCTTCAGCTTCTTCTCGAGCTGGTGCAGCAGCTTGTCGGCGAACAGGATGTCGGCCGGCGTCAGCACCTTGGTCATCATGATCGTGTCGAGATGCTCGCCGGCGCCCTCGACGACCTCGATGATGTCCTCGAACGCATATTCCGTGGTCAGGTCGTTGATGCGCACGCAGCGCGTCTTGCCCTTCCAGTTCAGCGTCTTCAGACCCTCGATGATCTTCTTGCGGGCCTCCCGCTTCTGGCTGGGGGCGACGGCATCCTCGAGGTCGAGGAAGACGTGGTCGGCCTTCGACTCCGACGCCTTCTGGATCATCTTCTCGCTGGAACCCGGCGTCGAAAGCTGGACGCGGCGGGCGCGCTTCGGGGGGCGTTCGGTCATGTCTGTCTCCTCAGGCAACGATCTTGTCGGTCCGCAGGCGGGCGATGTCCGCCGCGCTGCAGCCGATGCTCTGCAAATACTGGTCGGTATGCTCGCCGAGCAAGGGGGCGCGATGGCGCACGCGGCCCGGCGTTTCCGTCATCTTCACCGGGACGCCGGCGATCTGGACCTCGTGGTCGAGGCCAGGGTGGGGGACCCAGGGCAGCATCTCGCGCGCCTTGAAGTGCGGGTCGGCCACGATGTCCCGCACGTTGTAGACCGGCGAGAATGGCACCTGGCCGCCGAAATGCTTCAGGAGCTCCTGCTTGGTGCGCTGGCGAGTGAAGGCCGAAAGGGTCGCGATGATCTCGTCCTGGTTCGCGCGGCGATCCTGCACCGTCTTGAACCGCGGATCGGCCGCCATCTCGGGGCGGTCGATCAGCCGGCAGAGGATCGGGAAATGGGCGTCGGCATGGGCCGCGACCGTCACGAACCCGTCCTTGGCCGGGAACATGCCGAACGGGCAGAGAAGGGGGTGATGGTTGCCCTCGGGGGCCGGCAGCGTCTGCGCATAGGAGTGCTGGTGCATGATCCGCTCGCAGACCGCCAGGATCGCATCCACCATCCCGACATCGACGAACTGTCCCTTGCCCGTCTTGGAGGCGCGGAAGATCGCCGAGACGATGCCGAAGGCGCAGGTGATCGCCGGCACGATGTCGCCGACACCGGGGCCGACCTTCATCGGCGTGTCCTTGTCGGGGCCGGTGATCGCCATGATACCGCCCATCGCCTGGCTGATGACGTCGTAGGCGGGGAAGTCCGCGTAGGGACTCTTCCCGGTCCGCACGTCGCCAAAGCCCCGGATCGTGGCATAGACGAGCTTCGGATTGCGCGCATGCAGGGTCTCGTAGCTCAGGCCGAGGCGATCCATGACACCGCCGCGGTAATTCTCGACCACGGCATCGGCATTGTCGCACAGCCTGAGGACGAGGTCGCGGCCGGCCGCCGTCTTGAGGTCGATGGCGATCGACTTCTTGTTGCGATTTACCGAAGCAAAGTAGCCGCCGAACGCCCTCAGCGAATCGTCGGCATGGTAGGGGCCGATGATCCGCGTGTGGTCGCCATCGAGCGGCTCAACCTTGATGACCTCGGCCCCCTGGTCGGCCAGCAGCATCGTGCAATAGGGGCCGGCCAGCATCTGCGTGAGGTCGACGACGCGGACGCCGTCGAGCGCACCCGGCGGGTCGGTGTCGCTCACTTGTCTCCCCAGTGACTACGACGCTTGACGAGGACCGTCCGCTCGCCCTCGAAGATGTGCTTGTCGTCCTGGTTCACACCGTAATGCTTGAAGCGGACGATGCCGCCGTCGGGACGGTCGCCGTCCTTCTTCTCCAGCACTTCGGTGTAGCAATAGAGCGTATCGCCATGGTGCAGCGGGCCCTTGAGCCTGATCTTGTCCATGCCGAGTTCCATCAGGGCATTCTCGGCCGTGTCCTCGGCCGCCAGCCCGATGCACATCGAGATCGTGACGCCGCCGAAGCCGAGGCGCCGCCCGTAGCTCATCGACTGGGTGAGGTGCTCGTTGAAGTGCGCCTCCGCCGTGTTCATGGTCACGTTGGTGATCCAGACCTGCTCCATCGGCTCCACCGTCTTGCCGCGCGCGTGCTTCATCACGTCGCCGACGGTGAAATCCTCGAAGTAGTTGGACGTGCCGGTGAGTGCCGAGACTTTCATCAGTTCTTCCCCCGGCCGAGCAGGCGATCCGAGATGATGCGCTTCTGGATCTCCGAAGTGCCCTCGAAGATCTTGGTGAGGCGCGCGTCGCGCCAGTGACGCTCGATCGCATGCAGCGTCGTGTAGCCGGCGCCGCCATGGATCTGCAGGCCCTCGCTGCAGACGCGCTCGGCCATCTCCGAGGCGAACAGCTTGGACATCGACGCCTCCTTGTCGCAGCGCTGGCCGGTGTCGATCTGCTCGCAGACGAAATAGTTGAGCTGCCGTGCCGCCTCGATCTGCGTGGCCATCTCGGCGATCTTGAAGCGGATGGCCTGGAACTGCGAGATCGAGTTGCCGAACTGGCGCCGGTCGTTGGAGTAGGCGATCGAATCGTCGAGCGCTCCCTGGGCCAGGCCGATGGCGCGGGCCGCGGTATGGGCGCGCGCCGTCTCGAGGCCGGACGTGGCGTAATAGAACGCCTTTCCTTCCTCGCCGATCATGCTGTCCGCATCGACGCGGAAATTGTCGAAGGCGAGTTCCCAGGTCTTCCAGCCGAAATAGCCGATCTTGGGAATCGGCGCGCCGCTGCAGCCCTTGGGCAGCTCGCCGCGCTTCTTCTCGACGAAGAACATCGAAAGGCCGAGATGGCGCTTGCCCGGAGGGGCATCGGAGGTGCGGGCAATGATGATCAGGAAGTCGGCGCCGTCGGCGAAGGTGCACCAGTACTTGTTGCCGCTGATCAGGTAGCCCGATCCATCCTTCTTGGCACGGCACGAGATATTGGAGATGTCCGAGCCCGCATTCGGCTCCGACATCGAGAAGGCGCCGAGGAACTCGCCCTTGGCCATGCGCGGCAGGAAACGGCTGCGCTGCTCCTCGCTCATCTCCTGGGAGCCGATCAGCAGGTTTCCGCGTGCGATGATCGAGGCCACGCTCATCCAGCCGCGCGACAGTTCCTCGGTCACGAGGCAGTACTCGAAGCAGCCGAGGCCGAGGCCGCCATACTGTTCGGGGATCAGGATGCCGAAATAGCCGAGCTCCGCCATCTTCTCGCGGAGGCTCATCGGGATGTCGCCCTTCTCGGGATCGAGCTTGTTGGCAACCGGCAGGACTTCGTTGAGCGTGAACTCGCGCGCCTGCTCCTGGATCATGCGGCGCTCTTCGGTGATGTACGGCATTACTCGGAAGCCCTCTGACGAACGAGATTGGTGCGCTTGAAATCGATCACGATCTCCTCGCGCTGATTGAAGCCCTTGGTGTGCCAGGTCACGATCCCGAAGCCCTTGTGGGAGTCGGAGATCCGGCCGTCGAGGACGACGGACTCGGCCCGCAGCGAATCGCCCGGATAGACCGGCTGGTGATAGGTGAGCTCGTTGACGCCAAGGAACGGACCGCCGCCTTCGCTGAGATCCTCGACGGTCAGGCCGAACACGGTCGTGAAGACGAGTAACGGGTTGGCGACGATACCCTGGTGCCCGTGTGCCCGGGCATAGGCGGCGTTGTAGTAGTGAGGGTTGAAATGCAGCGTCAGGGTCGTGAACAGCGTCGTCTCGGACTCGGTGATCGTGCGCCCCCAATGGTGCCGGAAGACGCGGCCGACCTCGAAATCCTCGTAACGGTTGCCCTTCGGTACCAGCCGGGCCCGTGTCCTGAAATCCTCTGTCATTCTCTCTCCTGCGAATTGCTGCCGTCGGCGGCACGACGAGGGCGCGCCGACGCACTGTTCCGAATTTTTGCCCGAGGGGCGTGGGCCGTGTCAGCCGTTCACGTGTCCGGCGTTCCTAGCCCTTTGCCGAAGCGCGCACGAGGTCGCCGACATCGTCCATCTCGTCGATCCGTTCGATGGCATCGTGGAGGCGGCGCGTCGCGACGGCGCCCAGGACCGGCGCGACAAGGCTTTCGAACTTGGTGTCGAGAGCCTGGCGCTGGCGCGACAGGTCGGTCCACGGAATGCCCGAATCGTGCGTCGCCTCGACGGTGCTGCCGTCGTCGAGCTGGATCGCCATCTCGGCCAGCGAGTGATCCCAGTTCGGCTTGAACTCGATCAACATCTTGTCCCGCAGCACGCGAATGCGCTCGTCCTGCGTCACGGCCTCGTTGTACGAATCGAGGTTGGCCGTATCGACGCCGGTCAACGCCATGGCCACGGTCTGGCGCAGCGAGAACTTCGCCTCCAGTCCGGTCGTCGGATTGGCGATATTGCAGACCTTGTCGGCGCCGGAATCGATACGCAGCAGGATCTTCCGTACACGCTCCGGCGGGAAGTTGCTCTTCTGCCGGATCTCCTTGGCGCACTCGATGGGCGCATGCGTCAGGTAGCAGGCCGCATGATACTTGAAGAGATTGTTGCGCAGGTGCCAGCCCTGGGGCGGCGTGCCGAGCGCCGCATCGACGGACAGGTGGTCGCTCTGCGACGCGGCAAATCCCTGGTCGCACTCGAGCGAATCGCCGCGCGCGGTGAAGCCCCGGGCGGCGAGGCGCGCCGCACGCAAACCGTGCTCCGACGCCGTGCCGGCATGCAGCGGCTTGCACATGGTGCCGAAATTCGACTTCAGGCCGGCGGCCTGCGTTGCGGCGATGCCGAAGGCGATGGCGAGCTGCCGGTCGTCGAGACCGAGCATGCGCCCGGCAGCGGCAGTCGCGGAGAACGAGCCCACCGTGCCGGTGACATGGAAGCCTTTCTGGTAATGGCTCGGCGCGACGAGGCGGCCGACCCGACCCGAGGTCTCGTATCCCGCGACGAAACTCTCGATGAAGAGACGTCCGGAGGCCTTCGTCTGCTCGCCGAGCGCCAGCAGGGCGGGGACCACGGTGACGGTCGGATGCCCACCCATGGAAAAGTTCACGTCGTCGTAGTCGAGCGCATGGCTCGCCGCGCCATTGATGAGGGCCGCCGCCGACGGCAGGACCTTCTCGCTGCGGCCGACCAGCGTCGCCGGACCGACCGCGCCGTCGTCGATCGCTTCGCGGACGAGGATATCCGTGAGTTCCTCCCGTGCGCCCGCAATCGTGACGGCGAACCAGTCGAGCAGGCACTGCTTCGTGCGCTCGACAAGATCGTCGGGCAGATCGGGCCATGAAAGCGTGGCAGCGCGCTTCGCGATCTCGGCCGTGACGGCAACGGCAGCCATGTTTCCTCCCGGGCTTTTGCGTGCCTCAGTGTCCGACACGGAAAGCCGCCTTGTCCACTCTCAGCGCTTTCGCGCAACGATATGGAAGATGTGCCAGTGCTTGGGATTTCCGCGCGGCGTCACGCCGTCGGTTTCCTCTTCCTCGAACATCTCCAGGTGAAGTCCATCGAGGTGGGCCAGCGCTTCCTCGCGAGACAGGAAGGTGATGCCGGGGCGTCCCATCCAGCTGTCGCGACTGCCATACCACTGTCCCGAGAACCGGCCTCCATTCGGCAGGGCGTCGCGGATGCGTGCCCAGCTCCTGAAGAATGCCGCCGGCTCGCAAAGTGGCATGGCGAAGGAGGAGTTGACCAGATGCACGCCCAGCGGGATCGGCACGTCCTCCAGCCGCGAGAGGACAGGCATCAGATCGCTGTCGGGGGGACGCGGGCGCGACTCGAGCTGGCGCAGGGCCTCGGGCTCGGCATCTACAGCGACGACACGCCAGCCTCGACGGAGTTCTTCGACGACGTCGCGCCCGTCGCCGCACCCCAGGTCGATGACGAGCGCGTCATGAGGTTTCGGTTCGAACGCATCGAGCGCGGTAACCAGCGTACGTCGAGGGGGGCGGTCGCGCAGCTCGCGATAGTAAGCCGCCCAGCCGGCGGAGCGATCGCCTTCCGTCATGCGCGTTCTCTCGTTCACCAATGCTTGTGGTAGGGCGGATCGTGTGATCGTATCGCATCTCGCCCAAAATAAAGAACTGAAGTCGGGAGGAAATTCATGAAGAGGCTCGCTGGCCTGGCCTTCGCACTCGCGATGGCGTTCGCCCCGATGTCGGCGCGCGCCGACCTTGCGGCACTCACGGAAGCCGCCAAGAAGGAAGGCGAGCTGACCTGGTACATCGCGCACTACACGTCGGAAGGCGCAGAGGATCTCGGCCGCGGCTTCACGGAGATGTACGGCATCAAGGTCAACGTCGTCCGCACCACGGCACAGGTCGCCTATCAGCGGCTTCTGCAGGACATCAAGAACAACCAGGCGATCTGCGACGTCTTCTCCTCGACCGATCTCGGCCACTATGCCCGCCTGAAGGCGGAAGGCCGTTTCGAGAAGTACATTCCCGAGAACGCCTCCAAGATCTCGCCGGCGTTCCAGAAGTTCGACGCGGACGGCTACTATCACACCACGGCCGCCGGCCTGGTCACGATCACCTACAACACCTCCAAGGTGAAGCCGGAAGAAGCGCCCAAGAAGTGGGAAGACCTGCTCGACATCAAGTGGAAGGGCAAGGTCTCGACCGGCCATCCCGGCTTCTCGGGCTATGTCGGCACCTGGGTGCTGATGATGAAGAAGCTTTACGGCTGGCAGTATTTCGACAAGCTCGAGAAGAACAAGCCGCAGATCGGCCGTTCCATCAACGACACGGTGACGGCCCTCAACGCGGGCGAACGGCAGGTGGCTGCCGGCGCCGACGGCTCGACCCTTTTCAGCGCCGCCCGCGGCAACCCGCTCGCGGTCTCCTATCCGACCGACGGTTCCGTGCTGATCATCTCGCCCTCCGCGATCATGAAGGGCAGCAAGCATCCGAATGCCGCCAAGCTCTTCATGGAGTATCTGAACACGGTCGAGGCCGCGAAGATCAACGCCAAGCATTTCGGCATTCCTCTGCGCCCCGAGGTCCCGGCACCTCCGGGAGCGAAGCCGATCAGCGAGATCAAGACGGTCCGGCCGACGGTCGAGGAGGTCGAGAAGGGTATCCCGGAAGTGATCGAGCAGTGGCGCGACACGTTCGGCAACTGACCGGCGGTCGCTCACGATGACAGCCGCTGCACCGGCAATCGATTCGGCGCTCCCCCAAAGGCGCGCCAGCACCTTCGACAGCACCTGGTTCCTGTGGATCGCGATCATCGCGGTCCTCCTGTTCCTGGTGGTCAGTCCGTTCGTCTACCTGGTCATCACCAGCTTCACGGCGGAGCGGACGGGCGAGTTCACGTTCGCCAACTACGCGACCGCCTATGGTCGCGCCCGCTATGTCGAGGCCCTGTTCAACTCGCTGAAGCTCGGGGCAATCTCGGCGCTGCTGGCCGGCGTTTTCGCCGTTCCGCTCGCTTGGGCGGTGGCACGGACCGACATGCCCGGACGCGGTCTTACCCGCATGCTGGTGCTGGCGACCTTCATCACGCCGCCCTACACCGGCGCCGTCGCGTGGATCCTGCTGGCCGGTCCGAATGCCGGCTGGCTGAACCGCTTCTACACCATGGTAACCGGGGCCGAAGCGGGCCCGTTCAACATCTACAGCTTCACCGGCCTCGCGATCGTCATCGCCCTTTATTCGTTCCCCTATATCTTCATCTTCACGACGGCGGCCCTCGAACTTGTCTCGTCGGAGATGGAGGATGCCGCCAATATCCTGGGGGCAGGGCCGTGGCGGACCATGTGGCGGGTGACCCTGCCGCTTGCCCTGCCGGCGATCCTCGGCGGCCTCATCATCTGCTTCCTGGAGGCGATCGCGCTGTTCGGCTCGCCGGCGATGATCGCCATTCCGGCGAGATTCAACGTCGTGACGACACAGCTCTTCCAGTTCTTCGGCAACCCCGTGCGCGTCGAGGTGGCGGCGGCCTATGCCATGCCGCTGCTGGGCGTCACCGTGCTGCTGGTGCTGGTGCAGCGGCTAATGACGCGCCGCAAGGGGTTCGTCGCCCTGACGGGCAAAGGCGGCGAGCGCCGTCCGATCCGGCTCGGCCGCTGGCGCTGGGCGATGTTCGGCTACGCGATGTTCGTCGCCGCGCTCTCGGTGTTCCTGCCCTATATCTTCCTGCTGCAGTCGGCGTTCGCGAAGGCGTGGGGCAGGGGCTTCGCGCTCGACAACATCTCGCTGCAGAATTTCCGCTTCATCCTGTTCGAGCATGCGACCGCCGCGCAGTCGGTCGTCAACAGCTTCCTCTATGGCGGTGCCAGCGCCACCATCGCTGTGTTCCTCACCCTGGGCGTCGCCTATATCGTGACCCGCCGGCTGGTGCCGTTCGGCGGCGTGCTGGGCTTCCTCTGCGTCGCCCCGTTCGTCATCCCGGGCGTCGTGCTGGCGATCGGCTTCTATGCCGCCTATGCGCCGCCGCCGCTCGCTTTGTACGGCACGGCGCTGATCATCATCCTGGCCTTCACGACCCGTTTCCTGCCCATCGGCTACGTCAATGCCAGCGCCGCGATCCGCAGCCTCAATCCCGAAATGGAGGAGGCCGTGCGCGTCCTCGGCGGCAGCCGCCTGACGGCACTGCGCCGCGTCGTGGCACCGTTGCTCAAGCGCAACCTGCTGGGCGCCTGGCTGCTGATCTTCATTCCGGCCACCCGCGAGTTGTCGGCCGCGATCTTCCTCTACGGGCCGAACACAAAGGTCGCCTCGGTGATGATCTTCGACATGAGCGAGGAGGGCAATTTCGAGCGCTTGGCCGCATTGGCGCTGGTCCTGCAGGTCCTTACCCTGCCGCTCCTCTGGTTGGGCCAGAAAGCCCTGGGACGTGATTTCATGCTGAGGCGCAACGCGACATGAGCAAGCTGGTTCTCAAGAATGTTGCCAAGCGCTACGGCGCCTTCGAGGCGGTTTCCGACTTCTCGCTGGAGATGGCCAAGGGCGAGTTCGTTTCCCTCCTGGGACCGTCCGGCTGCGGCAAGACCACGACCCTGCGCATGCTCGCGGGGTTCATGCCGCCGTCTGCCGGCACGATCGAGGTCGACGGCAGGGTGATCTCGTCGGCATCCAGCGTGGTGCCGCCCGAATATCGCAAGATGTCGATGATCTTCCAGAGCTATGCCATCTGGCCGAACATGACGGTCGGCGAGAATGTCGGCTTTGGCCTGCAGGTCCGGAAGCTCTCTCGTGCGGAGATCGACAGGCGCGTCGACCGCATCCTCGACGTGGTGCAGATGCGAAACCTGAAGGGGCGCTATCCGGCCGAGCTGTCGGGTGGCCAGCAGCAGCGCGTGGCCCTGGCCCGCGCCATTGTCGTCGAGCCCGAGGTTTTGCTGCTCGACGAGCCGCTGTCCAACCTCGACGCCAACCTGCGCGAGGAGATGCGGTTCGAGATTCGCCGCCTGCACGATGAGTTCAAGATCACGACGGTTTATGTCACCCACGACCAGTCCGAGGCGATGGTGACGTCGGACCGCATCGTGGTCATGAACAAGGGCCGGATCGAGCAGATCGACCCGCCTCACACGCTTTACGGCCGTCCGAGGAGCCGCTTCGTCGCGGGCTTCATCGGACGGACCAATTTCCTAGAGGGCGAGCGCCAGGGCGATCAGGTGCGTTTCGACGGTTTCAGCCTGCCGGCCAGTGCCGTCGAGGGCGCCGAGGCAGCAGGCCGTCTGGTCTATTCCCTGCGGCCCCAGGCTTTGGGTCTGTCGGCGCAGAAGCCGGCCGGCGGTGCTGCCGGGGTCGAGGCCGAGGTCACGGGACGCTCGTATCTTGGCGAATACTGGGATTACCTTGTCCGTCCGTCGGCCGGCACCAAGCCGCTGCGCGTCTCCACCAGCCCCAAGACGATCTTCGAGGTCGGTGGGCGCGCGTGGCTGGAGATCAATCCGGCCGACATGGTACGCGTAGAATAGTTTCCAGCGAGAGTACGAAGATGACCGCAGGCCCGCTTTCACGCTTCACCGTCCTCGATCTGACCCGCGTCCGGGCGGGTCCGACCGCCGTCCGCTATCTGGCGGATTGGGGCGCCAACTGCATCAAGATCGAGATGCCGCCGTCCGCCGGCGACATGGACATGGGCGGACCCCGGCATGGACCCGACTTCCAGAACCTGCACCGCAACAAGCGCTCGGTGACGCTCAACCTCAAGGAGCCGGACGGCAAGGCCATCTTCATGAAGATGGTCGAGAAGGCGGACGTGGTGGTCGAGAATTACCGCGCCGACGTGAAGTTTCGGCTGGGTATCGACTACGAGAACCTGAAGAAGGTCAATCCGCACATCGTGCTGGGCTCGATCTCGGGCTTCGGCCAGGACGGCCCCTATGCCGAGCGCGCCGGCTTCGACCAGATCGCCCAGGGCATGGGCGGCCTGATGTGGATCACCGGCATGCCGGGCCAGGGACCTGTGCGCGCGGGCATCGCCGTCGCCGATGTCGGCGCCGGCCTGCATTGCGCCATCGGCATCCTGATCGCCCTGCTGGAGCGGGAGACGTCGGGACAGGGGCAGTGGGTGTCGAGCTCGCTGCTGCAGGCGATGATCTCGATGTGCGACTTCCAGGCCGCACGCTGGACCATCGCCAAGGACGTGCCGGGGCAGGCGGGCAACAATCATCCGACCTCGATCCCGACCGGCGTCTTCAAGACCAAGGACGGCTACATCAACATCGCCGCGTCGGGGCAGCATATCTACAAGCGATTCTGCGAATGCGTGCAGTCGCCGGAACTTGTCAGCGACGAGCGTTTCGCCACCGACAGGGCGCGCGCCAAGAACCGCGACGCGCTGAATGCGGAGATCGAGAAGCGGGTCGCGAGCTACACCAGCGCCGACCTCGTCGAGAAGCTCAACAAGGCCGGCGTTCCCGCGGGGCCGATCTACAAGATGGACGAGATGTTCGCCGATCCGCAGGTCAAGCACCTGAAGATGGCTCATCCCGTGCATTCGCCCAAGCTGGGCGACATCGAACTGATCGGGCAGGCCATCAACATGAGCCGCACGCCCTTCGAGATGAAGTCGGCGACGCCCGAGCAGGGCGAGCACACCGACGACGTCCTGGCGGAGTTCGGCTACGACGCCAACGCGATCGCGGACTTCCGCAAGCGCGGCGTGATCTAGCACCGCGCCGGCGCTTGTCCTCGAACGGGAACAGGGCAGGGTGGTTGACCCAACCCTGTTCACGGTATTCGAGGACATGCCCCGGCTCAACCGGCGGAACCCAGGTGACCGCGCCAAGCGGGGGCGAATTCCGCGGAAGGCTGCGCCATGAACGATCCGTTTCCCGCCATCTCCGAAGCCGATGCGAGCGGCCTGACCGCGGAACTCTTTGCCGACATCCGGGCCACGGTTGGGGTGCGGGTGGTCAATCTGGTCTGGCGTCACCTCGCCACGCTTGATGGCGCTCTGCCATGGGCCTGGGCGACCGTGAAGCCCCTCTACATGCACGGCCTCGCCGACGGCGAAGTCCGGCGCTTCCGCAAGCAGATGGCGTTGCCCGAGTTGGGCGGCCTCGACGGCGAAGTACCTCCCAGCGTCGATGCGGTACTGGCAAGCTACGACCATTCGAACACCGTCAACCTGTTCACGCTGGGGGCCCTGCTGGGCCGCCTGCGCGGCGAGGTGGCGGCAGGACCCGATAGCCCGGTGGCCGGTCGGCGCATTCCGGCCCCCGATGTCGAACTGCCGCGCCTTGCCTCGCAGGCCGACGTGGTGGCCGAAACCTGGGAGCGCGTCCTGCGCCTCAACAGGTTCGGCGATTCACCCGAGCCCATCATCCTCGCAAGCATGTACCGGCATCTGGCGCACGCGCCCGGTTTCCTGTCGCAACTGGAGCCGGCGCTGGCCCGGGTGGAGGCGGACGGCTCGCTGCGGCGCTGCATCGACGGCAACCGCCGGCTTGCGGCGGAACGCTCCGCCGTGCTTGCCCGCGCCATCGAGGCCTCGCCACCGCCGGCATCGGCGCCGGCCATCGAACGTGGCGTCGCGGCCTTCGTCGACCATGCCATCGGCAAGATGGTCACGATCTGCCGGGCGATCCGCGTGGCACGCGGCACTTCCGGGGAGCCCTGATCCAAACCGGGTCCATGGCTCGCGGCTGTAGACGCGTCGCTGGCCGATCGGCGCGCATTTGTGCGCAGCGGGAAGGGCAGGTGCTATCCTGCGGCGACGATGCGTTGGGCTCTTTCCATTTCTCTCCTCCTGCTGGCGCAAGCCACTCCTGCTGCAGCGCAGGCGTGGCTCGCCCAGCAATGCGTCGCCTTCGGGCAGCTCCAGTATCGTAAGCTCGACCCGGCATTCGACCGCATCCTGCCAGTCGAGATGCCGGCTCCGACGCTCGAACGACTGCAGGGGGCCGCCGGCACCCAGGCGGTCGCCGCGGCGCTCACCTTGCGCGGCCGCATGATCTTCCGCGACCGCCAGCCGCTGGAGACGCAGTTCGTCTGCCTGCTCGATCCGGCGGAGAAACCTGTCTTCTTCTACGCCTTGCCCGTGCCCGCAACCCGCGCGGCACCGACGCCGTTCGCGCGCGGGCCCGGCGGAACACCGGCACCGCCGCCGCAGTCGGTCACCATCCTCCCGGCACGGCCCAACCCCAGCGTCCAGCGCCCTCCGGAGGCGCCGCGCACGCCGTTGCCGGCCAGCGCCATGCGGCTGCGCGGTCTCGTGCGCGAGGTGGGCGGCCGGCTGCAATTCTCTCCCTGCGACGGGGCGCCGATGGCCCTCACGGACAGGACCACAGGACAGGAACTCGAACGCGCGCTGCGCGACCTCACTGGCGGCCAGGCGGGCCGGCCGATGTTCGTCGAACTGTACGGAGGCCGCGAGGCCGCCCCGGGAGACGGGATCGCCGCGCTCGAGGTGCGGCGAGCCGCGGTGGAGACCGCCGGCTGCCGCGAACGCTTCGACCAGCGCGAATGGATCGCCTCCGGCAGCGAACCGGGATGGCGCCTCGAGATCACCGCCCGGGAGATGCTGCTCAACCAGGCCGGGGCCTCCAGCCCGTTGCGGGCGACGCACGGCGGCGCCGTGCGACAGGGCAACGCGATCGCCTACGCCGCCACAGAAGGGCCCGAGTTCACCGTTGTCATCGACGAGCGGCGCTGCGTCGATCCATCGTCGGGCGCACTCTTCGCCTACACGGCGGAGATCAGGAACGAGGGACTGACCTTTTCGGGCTGCGTGGCGCATAACCCGGCCATGCCGGCACCGTGAGGAGGATGGGGATGGACGACAGCGAGCGGCTGCACGACATGATCGCCTCGGCGCGCCGGATCGTCGCCTTCACGGGCGCCGGCATCTCGACCGAATCTGGAATTCCCGACTTCCGTTCTCCCGGCGGCATCTGGACCAAGTACCAGCCTATCTACTTCGACGATTTCCTGGCCTCCGAGGAGATGCGGCGGGAATCGTGGCGGCGGAAATTCGCGACCGACCGCACGATGCTGGGCGCCGAACCCAATGCCGGACACAGGGCGCTCGCCAAGCTGGTGGAGCAGGGGCGCATGAGCGCCATCATCACCCAGAATATCGACGGGCTTCATCAGCGATCCGGCGTACCCGACGCCAGGATCATCGAACTTCATGGCAACGCCACCTACGCGACCTGCCTCGACTGCGGGCACCGTCATGAGCTGGACGCGATCCGCTCCGCATTCGAGGCCGACGGAACGCTGCCTCTGTGCGAGAAATGCGACGGCATCGTCAAGACAGCGACCATCTCGTTCGGGCAGGCCATGCCCGAGATCCCGATGCTGCGTGCCCAGCAGGAGACGCTTGCCGCCGACCTCTTCATCGTCCTGGGCAGCTCGCTCGTGGTCTATCCGGCCGCGGGCTTTCCCCGGATGGCCAAGCAGAACGGGGCGCGGCTTGTGATCGTCAATCGCGACCCCACCGACCAGGATTCGCTCGCCGATCTCGTCATCAACAGGGAGATCGGCGCCACGCTCAGCAAGGCCGTGGGGGTGAATTGAACGGAGTTCGTTGCAGCGCAGCCCGTGAACCGGTTTAATCCCCGTACGCCGTGGAGAATTTCATGCTGATCAATCGCAGGACTGCATTGCTGGGCGGCCTCGGGGCCGCAGCTTTCGGCAGCCTGCCGGCCGCCGCGCAGGACATCACCTTCTTCCGCATCGGAACGGGTGCCACCGCGGGAACCTATTTCCCCATCGGCGGGCTGATCGCCAACGCGATCTCCAACCCGCCCGGGTCGCGTGCCTGCGCCGACGGCGGGTCCTGCGGCGTGCCCGGCCTGATCGCGACGGCCGTCGCCTCGAACGGGTCGGTGGCGAACGCCAATGCCATCGCTGCCGGGACCATGCAGTCCGGTTTCGTCCAGTCCGACGTCGGCTATTGGGCCTATACCGGCACCGGCATCTACGAGGGTCGCCCCAAGGCGGACAGCCTGCGGGCGATCGCCAACCTCTATCCCGAGAACTTCCACCTGGTCGCGCGCAAGGGTGCAGACATAAAGAAGGTGGCAGACCTGCGCGGCAAACGGCTGTCCATGGACGAGCCCGGCTCCGGCACCCTGGTCGATGCCCGCCTGATCCTGGGCGCTTTCGGCCTGACGGAGAAGGATCTCAAGGCCGAATACCTCAAGACGCAGCAGGCCGCGGACAAGCTCAAGGACGGCACCCTGGACGCGTTCTTCAGCGTGAGCGGCTGGCCCTACGGCGCGATTTCCGAACTGGCCGCGACGACGGCGATCGAACTGGTGCCGATCGACGGGCCGGAGGTCGACGCGCTGATCAAGAAATACAGCTTCTTCAGCAAGGACGAGATTCCGGACGACGCCTACAAGAACGTGGGCGGCGTGAAGACCGTCAGCGTGAATGCGATCTGGACGACCTCGGCCAAACAGCCCGAAGCGCTGATCTACGGCGTCACCGCGGCGCTCTGGAACCCGAATACGCGCAAGCTCCTGGATTCGGGCCACGCCAAGGGCAAGGCCATCCGGGTTGACACGGCACTGCAGGGGCTCGGCATTCCGCTGCATCCGGGCGCCGAGAAATTCTACAAGGAAAAGGGCCTCCTGAAGTAAGAGGCCGCTCAGGGGAGGGCTCGATGCGTCTCAAGGGCAAGACCTGCGTCGTCACGGCGGCGGGGCAGGGTATCGGCGCCGCCACGGCCCGCGCCTTCGCCCGGGAAGGTGCCACGGTCTGGGCGACCGACCTCGACGAGAGCAAGCTCGACCCTCTACGGTCGTTGCCAGGGGCCTCGGTCCGGAAGCTGGACGTGCTCGACAGGGCCGCCATCGCCGGGCTTGCGGGGGAGACTGGCCCGGTCGACGTCCTCTTCAACTGTGCCGGCTTCGTGCATCACGGCTCGGTCCTCGACGCGACCGACGAGCAATGGCAATTCGCCTTCGACCTCAACGTGCGCAGCATGTTCTGGACGATCCAGGCTTTCCTCCCCGGGATGCTGGAGAAAGGCGGGGGCTCGATCATCAACATGTCTTCCGCCGCCTCCTCGGTGAAAGGCGCGGCGCTGCGGTTCGTGTACGGCACGACGAAGGCGGCAGTCATCGGCCTGACCAAGTCGGTCGCCGTCGACTTCGTGAGCCGCGGCATCCGCTGCAATGCCATCTGCCCCGGGACGGTGCAGACACCGTCGCTCGACGACCGCATTTCGTCCTTGGGCGGCGGCGCCGACGCCAGGCAGTTCTTCCTGCAGCGCCAGCCGACCGGGCGCTTCGGGTCGGCTGAGGAAGTCGCCTCCCTGGCGACGTACCTTGCAAGCGATGAGGCGGCCTTTACCACCGGCACGGTGAACGTGATCGACGGCGGCTGGAGCATCTGAGGTGCTGGACCTGCCGGCTGTCGCACGGACCGTTTCCGTCATCCCGGTCCTGACCATCACGGACGCGACACAGGCCGTGCCGCTCGCCCGGGCGCTCGTGGCCGGAGGGTTGCCCGTGCTGGAGGTTACCTTGCGAACAGAGGCAGCCATCGAGGCAATCCGGCAGATCGCGGCCGAGGTCCCCAAAGCGATTGTGGGCGCAGGGACCGTGCTTCAACCCAGCCAGGTCGGCCGCGTCTTGGGGGCGGGCGGCATGTTCGGTGTCAGCCCGGGATCGTCGGAGGCCGTCTTGACGGCGGCAAGCAAGGAGGGATTGCCCTTCCTGCCCGGCATCCAGACAGTGTCCGAAGCTCTCCTCCTCGCAGAGAAGGGTTTCCAGCTGCTCAAGTTCTTTCCGGCGGGAGCGGCAGGCGGCCTCGATTGGCTGAAGGCGGTGCAGGGGCCGTTGCCCGAATTGAGCTTCTGTCCGACCGGCGACATAGGAGCGGGGACGGCCGGCGATTATCTCGCCCTGGCGAATGTCGCCTGCGTCGGCGGCTCGTGGGTGGCGCCCCGGGAGGCGCAGGCGAAGGGCGATTGGGAACGCATCGAACGGTTGGCCCGAGCAGCCGCCGCGTTGAAACGCGCCTAGCGTCTGGCCCGGAAAGGTGCTTCAAGTCGTTCCGGAACCAGGGGCAAGCCCAATGAAGAGTCTGTCGATCGCGGTACTGGCGTTTTCGCTCGCGGCGGCCGTTTCGGCACGCGCGGACTCCGTGATCGTGCTGAACTCGGAAGAAGCCTCCTACAGCATCATCGACCGTGCCACCCGCACCGAGATCACGCGCCTGCCGGTGGGCCGCGAGCCCCATCACCTGATCGCCTCGCCGGACGGCAAGGAAGTCCTGATCGGGTCGACCGCCACAAACGAGCTGCTCGGCCTCGACATCAAGAGCGGCGAGCGCAAGCGTCTGGTCAAGGACATCATCGATCCTTACCACCTCGGCTTCAGCCCCGACGGCAAGTGGTTCGTGACGACGGCGTACCGCCTCGACCATGTCGACATCTTCCATGCCGACGGCTTCAAGCTGGCGGGACGCATCTTCATCGACGGGTTGCCGAGTCATCTGGCCTTCGATGCCGACTCGAAGACCGTATATGTGACGCTGCAGCAGAGCGGCCGGGTCGCCGCCTTCGATCTCGCGACCCAGACGCTCAAGTGGAACGTGCCCGTCGGCAATGCGCCGGCCGGCGTTCTGATGCTGCCCGACAACAAGCGCCTGCTCGTGGCCCTGACCGGCGAGGACGGGTTCGTGACCATGGATCCGACGAATGGCGCCGTGACAGGCCGCCTGCAGACGGGGAAGGGTGCCCATAATTTCTGGCCCAAGGGCGATGGTCGCCACTACTTCCTCAGCAACCGGGTCGAAGGAACGGTGTCGTTGATCGACACTCAAGGCGAGCCCAAGCTGGTCGGCAGCATCCGTATCCCGGGCGGGCCGGACTGCATGGACATCACGCCGGACGGCAAGGAATTGTGGGTGACCCAGCGCTTCCTTCGCCGCGTCGCCATCGTCGACATCGCCCAGCTCAAGGTCGTGGGCAGCATCCCCGTCGGCAAGTCGCCCCATGGCGTCTTCATGCTCAAGGCCGGCGCGCCGGCACAGCAAGGCGGCCCCGTCCGCGCGGCGTCGACGGCGGACGACCGCAAGTAGGAGGACCGCGCGATGCGCGACCTCATCGATATCTGGGTCGGGGTCCAGACCTGGCTGTTCGAGACCCTTGTCAGCCCGGTCATCTTCCATCTCGGCCTGATGGAGTGGTACGAGCCGGCCTTCAACGCGGTCGAACTGGTCATGCTCGGGGCGTTGCAGATCGCGGTTATCGCGCTCGGCATGCGGTTCTTCGAGCGGCGGTGGCCGCTCGAACCGGAAGGGCCGGACGATGCGCTGATCGGCGTCGACCGGGTCTATACCGTGCTGAACAAGGTCGGGATCATCCCCCTCGGCATCTTCGTGGCGACCTACCCTCTGGTGCAATGGATCGAGCTATCCATGCGAAGCTGGGGGATCGCCCCGCCGCGGCTCGAGACGCTGATCCCGGGCATGGCGGACAACGCGCTCGCTTCCTTCCTTCTATATTTCGTCCTCTACGATTTCGCGGCCTACTGGCTGCATCGCGGCCAGCACGCCTTCCGCTGGTGGTGGGCGTTGCACAGCCTCCATCACAGCCAGCGCCGCATGACGGTGTGGACCGACGACCGCAACCACCTGGTGGACGATCTGCTGGTCAACGTGGCGCTGGTGGTCTTCTCCCAGATGGTGGGCGTACAGCCCGGCGAGTACGTCACTATCCTCATGGTCGGACGCCTGGTCGAAAGCTGGTCGCACGCCAATGTCGACATGCGCTTCGGCTGGCTCGGCGAGCGGCTGGTCGTCGGACCGCGCTTCCATCGCCTGCATCACGCGCTGGCGAACCGCGACGAGCAGCACATCCACGACCACAATTTCGCACCCGTCTTCCCGATCTGGGACATCCTGTTCGGGACGGCGCTGTACGAAGAGAAGATCCGGCCCACAGGGGTCAGCGACCCGCGCGCCGATGCCGACAACGGGCGCGGCTGGTTCGCCCAGCAGGTCAGCGTGTTCGGCCGCTTCGTCGACAGCCTGACGCCGCGCGTCATCCGCCGCGCAGTGCGGCCTGGACTGCCGCCGCCCGCGGAATAGGCGTCACCGCCCCATAGCCTTGCGTCGAAAGGGCAGCGGCCACGTTGGCGTAGCGGGCAGCATCTTGCGGCGCGTCGCCGGCCAGCAGCCTTGTCAGGAACGCGCCATCGAACGTGTCGCCCGCGCCCGTGGCGTCGACCGCTTCCACCCGGTGAGGTGCGATGCGCGTCATCCCGGCACCCGTTGCGACGAGCGAGCCGTCCGGGCCCATCTTCAGCGCCACCAGGGGCGCCCCGAGGTCGAGATAGTAGCGGGCGATCGCCTCGGGCTCGTCCCGTCCCGTGAGATGACGGGAATCGTCGAGGCTCGGCAGGACGATATCGCAATCGGGGATGGTCGCGTCGACGACCTGGCGCGCCGTGTCGAGCGTCCACAGGCGGAGCCGCAGGTTGGTGTCGTAGGATACCTTGACGCCCGCAGCCCTCGCGCAGGCCACCGCGGCCGCGCACGTCTCCCGGGCGCTGTCGCTGATCGCCTGGCCGATCGCGGAGACGTGCAGGATCTTCGCGCGTGCAATGTAGTCGCGTGGCAAACCTTCGGGTGTCATCAACGATGCGGCCGAATTCTTGCGCAGATAGTCGAATTTGTGCCCGGCCGGTCCGTGGGTGACGAAGCTGACGCCCGTCGGCGCGGTGGGATGACGGCTCACGTGGCTCGCGTCGACTCCCTCGCTGCGCCAGAGATCGAGGAAGGCATCGCCCATCCAATCCTCGCCGACGCTGCTCAGATATCCCGCCGAGCCTCCCTGGCGCGCAGCCGCGATCGCCACGTTCTGTGAATCTCCGCCGAAGCCCTGCAGCCAGGTACGGCCGTCGCCCTCCTTGGGCCGGTTGAACTCGATCAGGGGCTCGCCAAGGCTGAGTATGTCGGGAGAGTTGTGCATCCCGAAGCGTCATCGCGCCGGTGGCAGGCGTCAAGCCGAGGCTGGACTTGCCGCCATCCTTCTCCCACGCTGCCTGGAGGGATGGAGGAAAAGATGGCCGACAAGAAGAAGGAACGGCGCCTCAGGAGCCGGGAATGGTTCGACTCGAAGACCGATCCGACGATGACCGCGCTCTATCTCGAGCGATACATGAATTTCGGCCTGACCCTCGCGGAGCTGCGCAGCGGCAAGCCGATCATTGGCATCGCCCAGACCGGCAGCGACCTGTCGCCGTGCAACCGTCATCATCTCGACCTCGCGTGGCGCGTGCGCGACGGCATCCGGGATGCCGGCGGCATTCCCATCGAGTTTCCGGTCCATCCGATCCAGGAGTCCGGCAAGCGTCCGACTGCGGCGCTCGACCGGAACCTCGCCTATCTCAGCCTGGTCGAGAGCCTGTACGGCTATTTCTTCGACGGCGTCGTCCTCACCACGGGCTGCGACAAGACCACGCCGGCCATGATCATGGGTGCCGCCACGGTCGACATCCCGGCGATCGTCCTGTCCGGAGGACCGATGCTCGACGGCCATTTCGCCGGCGGCCTTGCCGGCTCCGGGACGATCGTCTGGCATGCCCGGCAGGAACTCGCGGCGGGCCGCATCGACATGGAGCAGTTCATCGAGATGGTGGCGTCCAGTGCCCCGAGCGTCGGGCACTGCAACACCATGGGCACGGCGCTGTCGATGAACAGCGTGGCGGAGGCGCTCGGCATGTCGCTCACCGGCTGCGCGGCGATCCCCGGGCCGTACAAGCAGCGCGGCCAGATGGCCTACGAGACCGGACGGCGTATCGTCGACATGGTGTGGGAGGATTTGCGGCCTTCGCAGATCCTGACCCGCAAGGCGTTCGAGAACGCCATCGTTGCCGCGAGTGCGCTCGGCGCTTCGACGAACTGCCCGCCGCATGTCAACGCCATCGCCCGGCACGCCGGCGTCGAGCTTCTGAACGAGGATTGGGACCGTATCGGCTACGACGTGCCCTTGCTCGTGAACTGCATGCCCGCCGGCAAATATCTCGGCGAGGCCTTCTTCCGGGCCGGCGGCGTGCCGGCGGTGATGGGCGAGCTCCTGGCCCGCGGCAAGCTTCACGGCGATGCCTTGACCGTCTCCGGCCGGACGATGGCCGAAGACCTCGCCGGCGCTCCGCAACCGGACGGCGAGGTGATCAAGAGCTGGGAGCGGCCGATGCTGAAGGAAGCCGGCTTCGCGGTCCTGAGCGGCAACCTGTTCGACTCGGCGATCATGAAGACCTCGGTGATCTCGCCGGAGTTCCGCCGGAAATATCTCGAGCGGGAAGGGGATGCGGATGCCTTCGAGGGCACGGCGATCGTGTTCGAAGGGCCGGAGGACTATCACCACCGCATCAACGACCCGTCCCTGCCGATCGACGAGAACAGCATCCTGTTCATCCGCAACACCGGACCCGTCGGCTATCCGGGCGCGGCGGAGGTCGTGAACATGCTGCCGCCTGATCGGCTGGTGAAGGGCGGGGTGCTGCTGCTTCCCTGTGTCGGCGACGGCCGGCAGAGCGGCACCTCGGCCAGCCCCTCGATCCTGAACGCCTCGCCCGAGGCGGCCGTGGGAGGCGGGCTGGCCTTGCTGAAGACCGGCGACCGCGTGCGCATCGACATCGGGCGGCGGCGCGCCGACATGCTCGTCCCGGAAGCGGAACTGGAGGCACGCCGTGCGGCCTGGAAGCCGAATGTCGGCGAAAGCCAGACACCCTGGCAGGAACTGCAGCGCAAATTCGTCGGCCAGCTGGCGACCGGCGCGTGCCTGGATTTCGCGATCAACTACCAGAAAATCTCGGAGACCAAGGGCGTGCCGAGGCACTCCCACTGACCGTCACCGGAACAGGCGCTGCTCGACGGACACGGGCAGGTCTGCCCGGTTGATCAGGATGATGGCCCACGGCGAGGTAGGCTGTCCCACGGGGCGCGCCGCCGGCGGCGGCTGGAGGCTGGCAGAGGCACCGGGAGGCGCAAAGCCTGTCGCACCGGGCGGGAAAGCGGAGGGGGCGGACGGCGGCGGCGATCCGGCAACGGGGCGCGGCGCGGCGCGCTGGGCCATCATCAGCTCCGGAGGCATCCGTTCCTCGAAGACCACCACGATCCGGTCGCGACGCCGGCTCGTCGACAGCACATTGACCGCATAGCCCTCGCTCGCGCGCCGGCCGAGGAAGATGCCGACGGCATTCATGCGGCCGGCCTCGAACATGTCCGGGGCAGGGGCGCCGACGCGGCTCCACAAGCTGCGCCATTCGGCCATTGTCGTGGCGACCACATGCTCCGGATTTCGGGTGGCGGCTGTCGCCCCCTGCCAGTGGCGAGCCTCGATGGCCTGGGCGCGAGCCGCCGCTCCGCCGAACAACAGGACTCCAGCCGCCGCGAGAGCCGGCATCATCTGCCGGCGCGGCAAGGCTGGAAATTCCTGGGAGACCGGCTTTTTAGGGAGATGCACGATGGGCTCTCGCAAGGACCCGTTGGCTGATTGTTCGATTGCGGCAAACCACCATGACACTTTGGCTCAATTGAGGCTGGAGCCGCCCGGACGGGCCTCTCTCCGCCGGCCGAGGCGGTATCCGCGTATCAATCGGACCGACGTGTTGCAGCCCTGCAACACGTCGGCACGCTCCGCGCACTAAGCCGGCGCGGTGCGCTTGGCCTTGTCCGAGGCATTCGTCGACTGGATCTGATCGCGGATCCGGCGCCAGTCGTCTTCGCTGTAGGAAAGCATGTTGGCGAAGGTGCCGTTGCCCATGATGCCCATGCCGCCGTCGATGGCGATGACCTCGCCGTTGATGTACTCGACCTCCTCGCTCATCAGGAAGGCCGCCATGTTGGCCAACTCGTGGGGTTTCCCGACGCGTCCCATCGGATTGCGGGTGTTGTAGCGGCTGTCGTTGCCTTCCTGCATCGGGTTGAGCCGCGCCCAGGCGCCTTCGGTCGGGAAGGGCCCCGGGGCAATCGCGTTGAGACGGATCCCGTGGCGCGCCCATTCGACGGCCAGACTCTGCGTCATCACGGCGACGCCCGCCTTGGACATGGCCGACGGCACGACGAACGGGCTGCCGGTCCATACCCAGGTGGTGAGGATGCTCAGAACGCTCGCCTTGCGCTGCTCCGCGATCCAGCGCTTGCCGCATGCGTTCGTCATGTAGAACGTGCCGTGCAGGACGATGTTCGCGATCGCATCGAACGCGCGCGGGCTGAGGTCCTTGGTCTGCGAGATGAAGTTGCCCGCTGCGTTGTTCACCAGGCCGTCGAGCGGGCCGGTCTCCCAGATGCGCTCGATCATCTCCTCCACGGCGGTGGCGACGCGGATATCGACCGAATGCACGTCGACACGTCGGCCCGGGTACTTCGCCATTGCCTGCTTCGCGGCTTCTTCCAGCACGCCGCCCCGGCGACCGCAGATGACGCAATCGGCACCGAGCTCGACGAACTTCTCCATCATCAGGCGTCCAAGCCCCGAGCCGCCGCCCGTCACCAGGAAGCGCTTGCCTTCGAACAGGTCCGTTCTGAACATCCGGTCATTCCCTCCACATACTTGCCGAAGATTTACTCCAGCCGGCAGGCGCCACAAGCGCTGTTGCGTCGGGCCGCGGTAATGCTAGGATTTCCGCATAACAACACGGGATCGTTAATGACGACCCATAAGGGAGAGACGAGCGGGGACGTCGGTACGGTTGAGCTGCGTGGTAAGGTCAAGTGGTTCAACGCCGTAAAGGGCTATGGGTTTTTGGCCCTCGAAAGCGACAATAGCGACGCGTTCCTGCATGTGACGACATTGCGCCAGTCCGGGCACGAGGATCTCAAGCCCGGGGCAACTGTCGTATGCGCCGGGGTCCGAGGGCCGAAGGGCTGGCAAGTCATGCGTGTGGTCGAGGTCGATTCCTCCACCGCCATCGTGACGCCACCGAAGCCACCGCCGATACCCGACGGCGCGGCGATGGGCGACTACATCGCAGCTCTTGTGAAATGGTACAACAACGAGCGGGGATACGGCTTCGTCACGCGCGAGGCGGAAGAGGGCGATATCTTCGTCCACGCCGCCGTGCTGCGCCGACACGGTCTCGATTCGCTGTCGCCCGGCCAGAAGGTGATGATCCGCATCGCCGAAGGTCAGAAAGGCCTTCAGGTCGTCGAGATACGGGCGGCGTGAGCCGCCTACCTCACGTCTTTTAGATAGGTATCGAGCGCAGGCGCCTGCTTGATCAGGCCGCGCTTCACGAGGAACGCCGCGAAAGCCTCGTAGCGCGTGCGGTCGAGTGCCGACGGATCGGGAGCCAGCAGCGGCAACGTATCCTTCCAGGCAAGCCGGTTCAGCTCGTTGTCGAGGTCTTTTCCGTACGTGGCGAACAGCGCCCAGGCCTCCTCGGGATTGGCCTTCAGCCAGGCGGTCGCCTCGGACAGGGCCGCCAGCAGCTTGCGCGTACGTCCGGCATCCACGCCGTCCCGCCGGCCGATCAGCACGAGCTCGTCGTAGGCCGGCACGCCATGCTGCTCGACCAGCCAGATCCTGCCCTTCGCCTTGTTGAGTTCGAGGTCGTTCAGTTCGAAGTTGCGGAACGCGCCGATCACGCCGTCGACCTGTTTGCTCATCAACGCGGTGGTCAGTGCGAAGTTGACGTTCACCAGCGTCACATCCTTGATCGACAGCCCGGCCGACTCGAGCATGGCGCCCAGGACCGCCTCCTCGAAACCGGAGACCGAGTATCCGATCTTGCGTCCCTTGAAGTCGGCGATGGTGGTGATCGGGGACGATGCGAGCGCGACCAGCGAGTTCAGCGGCTGGCCGACCAGCACGCCGATCCGCACCAGCGGCAGCCCTTCGGCCACCAGCATCTGCAGGGTTGGCTGATAGGAGACGGCGTAGTCGGCCTGGCCCGCGGCGACGAGCTTGGGCGGGGCGTTGGGATCGGCCGGGGCGATCAGCTCGACGTCCAGCCCATGCTTCGCGAAGAGCGCTCTCTGCTGCGCGATCACGAGGGCGGCATGATCCGGATTCACGAACCAGTCGAGCAGGACCCGCACCTTTTCCTGTGCCGCGGCAGGTACCGCGAGACAGGCCAATGGGAGCGCGACGGCGAGCGCCATGATGGTGCGGATCGTCTTGAGCATGTCAGTCTCCTTGAACCTGGTGCCACGGCACCAGTCGGCGCGCGGCGAGATCGGTGAGGTGGTAGAGCGTGAGGCCGAGCGCGCAGAGCACGACCAGCGCGGCGAAGGCGAGCGGCGTCTGCCCGCGCGCGAGCGACTGTGTCATCAGGAAGCCGAGTCCCGCGCTCGCGCCGACCCATTCGCCGATGACGGCGCCGATCGGGGCCACGGCGGCGGCGATGCGCGCACCGGAACAGAAGGCAGGGAGGGCGGCGGGCAGCCTGATCTGCAGCAGCATGGCAAGGGGAGACGCGTCCATCGTGCGCGCCAGTTCGAGCCAGCCGGGATCGGTGCGTCGCAGCCCGTCGTAGAGACTGCTGACGACCGGGAAAAAAATGACGAGCGCGGCCATCGCGACCTTCGATGCCATGCCATATCCCAGCCACAGGACGAGCAGGGGCGCGATCGCGATCACGGGCACGGCCTGGGACGCGATGACGAGGGGAAGGGCCCAGCGGCGCCAGGTGACGGAGGCCGCGAAGACGATGGCCAGCAGGGCGCCCAGCAGAAGGCCGAGCGCGAACCCCAGGATCATCTCGCCGCCCGTCCACATCGCCTGCTCGGCCAGCAGATCGGCGCGTTCGCGCATGATTGCCGCAATCCGCGAGGGCGCCGGCAGGAGATAGGGAGGCATGCCGGTCAAACGGACCACGATCTCCCACAAGGCAAGCAGCCCGATCGTCGTGGCGAGCGGCCTCATGCGCTGCCCCGCAGCTCGTGGAGCAGGCGGGCCTGCAGCGCCAGAAGGGCAGGATCGGCGGGATCGCGCGGCACGGCCCCGTCCGGCCGCAGGGCCATTCCCATTTGCAGCGGCCGCCCCGAGAGGACGCGCACCTCGTGTCCCAGCCGCAGCGCTTCCAGCGGATCGTGCGTCACCAGCACGACCGTGCGGCCGGCAAGCAGACGGGCGGCGAGGTCCTGCAGGTCCAGGCGCGTGACGGCATCGAGATGGGCAAAAGGTTCGTCCATCAGGACGACGGGCCGCTCCTCGCACAGCGTCCGGGCGAGGGCCACGCGCTGCCGCATGCCCCCCGAGAGTTCGTCCGGCCGCGCGCCCATCCGGTCGGCAAGCCCGACATCGGCCAGCAGGCTCTCCGCACGGGCACGCGCCGGCTTGCGCCGCCCGGCGTCGCCGCGCAGACGGTAGCCCAGCATCACGTTGTCGAGGACGGTGAGCCATGGCAACAGCAGGTCGCGCTGCGCCATGTAGGCGACGGTCCCCGGCACCGCCGCGCTGCCCGGCAGCAGTCCGGCAAGGTGACGCAGCAGCGACGTCTTCCCGACACCGCTGCGGCCGAGCAGGCAGGTCGTCCGGCCCGCCGCGAACTCGATCGACAGGCGCTCGGCGATGACGCGACCGTCGAACGCGATGCGCGCGTCGCGCACGGAGAGAAGAGGGGCCACAGACACCGAAGTCACCAGTCCCTACGCCGGCATGAACCGGATCAGGTTCCCGGGGTCGTCCTTCCGGACCTCTCAGCCATGCGAATGGCTCCCCCCGATGATCGGCCGCACTATGGGTGCAGCCCCGGAGGCGTGCAAGCGCCATCGCGCGGCATGATCGGTTTGACGAGATCGCCACCGACCCTCTATGCCTTGGCCATGGCATATGCTTTGTCCGGCGCGCGGCTCAGCCGCCGCCTGCTCCTTGGAGCACCGCTGGTGCTGGTCGCCGGCACGGCCCGTTCGCAGGCCAACGACGACATCCAGTTCAACAAATCGACGCTCAGGATCGCGACCGGCGGACGCGAGATCAAGTTCGACGTCGAGCTGGCGCTCAACGATGCCGAAAGGTCGCGCGGGCTCATGTTCCGCGAGAAGCTCGGCCCGTACGACGGCATGCTGTTCGATTTCGTCAGGGAAGCCCCGGTGGCATTCTGGATGAAGAACACGCTGATCCCGCTGGACATGCTCTTCATCGCGGCCGACGGAACCATCAAGCATATCCATTCGAATGCCGTGCCGCTGTCGACCGAAAGCATCCCGAGCGAATTCCCGGTCCGCGCGGTACTGGAGATCAATGGCGGCAGCGCCCGGCTGCTGGGCATCAAGCCGGGCGACAAGGTCTTGCACCCGATCTTCGGCAACGCCTAGGGTCCGGCAACCCGGCAACGACTTTTGGGGAGAAGATGTCCGACATCGAGATAGCGCGGCGCGCCGCGAAGAAGCCCATGGGCGAGGTCGCGGCGCGGCTGGCCATCCCGGAAGAGGCCCTCGAATATTACGGCCGCGACAAGGCCAAGCTGGACGGGACCTTCGTCAAGTCGCTGGAGCAGCGACCGCAGGGCAAGTTGATCCTCGTCACGGCCATCAACCCTACCAAGGCGGGCGAAGGCAAGACGACCACCACCATCGGGCTCGGAGACGCGCTCGGCCGCATCGGCCGCAAGACGGCCATCGCCCTGCGCGAACCCAGCCTGGGACCGTGCTTCGGCCAGAAGGGTGGTGCCACCGGTGGCGGGCTGGCCCAGATCGTGCCGATGGCGGAGATCAACCTCCATTTCACGGGCGACTTCCACGCCATCACGACGGCGCACAACCTGCTCGCCGCGATGCTCGACAACCACATCTACTGGGGCAATGCGCTGGGCATCGACGCGCGCCGGGTGTTCTGGCCGCGCGTCCTCGACATGAACGATCGCGCGCTACGCGACACCGTCGTGAGCCTGGGCGGCGTCGCCAACGGCTTCCCGAGGCAGGCCCGCTTCGACATCACCACGGCGTCGGAGGTCATGGCGATCCTCTGCCTGGCGCGGGACCTCGAGGACCTCGAGCGGCGTCTGGCCCGCATCGTCGTTGCCGAGACTCGCGAGGGAAGCCCCGTCACGGCGGGCGACCTCAAGGCGTCGGGCGCGATGGCGGCGGTCCTCAAGGACGCGGCAAAACCGAACCTCGTGCAGACTCTCGAGAACAACCCGGTCCTCGTCCATGGCGGACCGTTCGCCAACATCGCGCATGGCTGCAACTCCGTGATCGCCACGCGCACCGCGCTCGCGCTTGCCGACTATGTCGTGACGGAAGCGGGATTCGGCGCCGATCTGGGTGCCGAAAAGTTCCTCGACATCAAATGCCGCCAGGCCGGCCTCAAGCCGGAACTCGCGGTCGTGGTGGCGACCGTACGCGCGCTCAAGCTGCATGGCGGCGCAGACGAGAAGGCGTTGGAGAAAGAAGATCTCGGCGCGGTCGAGCGCGGTCTGCCCAACCTGCTGCGCCACGTCGAGAATCTCGGCAAGTTCGGCCTGCCGGTGCTGGTCGCCATCAACCGCTTCCTCACCGACACGCCGGCCGAGCTGGCGCTGATCGAGGAGAAATGCGCTGCCTTGGGCGCCAGGGCCTATCTCTGCGAGCATTGGGCCAAGGGTGGCGCCGGCGCGGAGGCGCTGGCCCGCGCCGCGGTGGCGACGCTCGACGAGGGCAAGGCTGCTTTCCGCCCCCTCTATCCCGACGACATGCCGCTCGCGCAAAAGATCGAGACGATCGCGCGCGAGATCTATCGTGCCTCCGAGGTCTCCATCGCAGGACCGGCCGCCCGGCGCCTCAAGGCGCTGGAGGAGGCGGGGTATGGCAGGCTCCCGGTCTGCATCGCCAAGACCCAGTACAGTTTCGCCGCCGATCCGTCGCTGCGCGGCGCGCCGACAGGTCATGTCCTGCCGGTCCGGGAGGTCAGGCTGTCCGCGGGCGCCGGCTTCGTCGTGGCCATGGCGGGCGAGATCATGAGCATGCCCGGGCTGCCGCGCGTGCCGGCGGCCGAACGCATCCACCTTACGAGCGACGGCGACGTCGACGGGATCTTCTGACCATGTCGACCTATCCCTTCGTCACCGTCGACGTCTTCACGACCGAACGGTTCGGCGGCAACCCCCTGGCCGTGTTCCCCGATGCGCGCGGCATGAGCGACACCGAGATGCAGGCGCTGGCGGCGGAGTTCAACCTCAGCGAAACGACCTTCGTGCTGCCGCCGGACGACACGGCGAACGATGCCAGGGTCCGTATCTTCACGCGTACCCGCGAGATGCCGTTCGCCGGCCATCCCAATGTCGGCACGGCCTACGTCCTGGCGCGACAGGGCCGGGACCGCGGCGGCCGACTGCGGTTCGAGGAACTTGCAGGCCTGGTCGAGATCGACATCGAGCGCGATACCGCGGGCCAACCCGTGGGCGCGACCATCGCCGCACCCCAACCCCTGTCGCTGGGGATCGAGGTGTCGCCCTCGGACATCGCCTCCTGCGCCCGGATCGTCGCGGAGGACGTCGTCGTCAAATCGCATGCACCGGTCGCGGCGTCGCTGGGCAACCCGTTCGTGCTGGCCGAGGTGACGCCCGCCGGGTTGGCCGCCGCCCAGCCCGACCTTGCCGCTTTCCGGGACGTGCTCGCGCAGTATCCGGCGCTCGATGGCCGCCTCGCCATCTATCTCTACGCCCACGAAGGCGAGGGCCGGGTCCAGAGCCGGATGTTCGCGCCGCTGGGCGGCACCTTCGAGGATGCGGCGACCGGCAGTGCGGCAGGCCCCCTAGGGGCACTTCTTCTGAAAATCTCCGGGGGAGAGTCGCTGCGGGTCGACATCCGGCAGGGCGTCGTCATGGGCCGGCCGAGCCTGCTGCAGGTGGTGGCGCGCCAGGCCGCCGACGGTATCCGCGCGACCATCGCGGGCCGCTGCGTACCGGTCCTGAAAGGCGAGGCCGAGGTCTGAGCAGGCTCAGTCAGGACTGGCAGCGTGCGCCTTGAGGTCGTCCAGCGACACGATGTGCAGGGTCACCGCATGTGTCGCTTCGAGGACGGCAAGCGGCGCCGCACCGGCGTCCAGCGCCTCTTTCCATCGCATGGCGCACAGGCACCAGCGGTCGCCGGGCTTCAGCCCCGCGAAACCATATTGCGGCAGGGGCGTGCTGAGATCGTTCCCCCTCGCTTTCGAGAAGGCGAGGAATTCGGCCGTCATGACGGCGCAGACCGTGTGGAGGCCCGCATCCTCCCGGCCGGTGTTGCAGCACCCATCGCGATAAAAGCCCGTCACGGGGCTGGTCGAGCAGGGCTCCAGGACACCGCCCAGCACGTTGATCGACGGCGCCCGGCCATGGCCGCCCTCTTCGGGGGATTGATCGAACATGGAGACACCGTAGCACCCGGAATTTGCACTTTCGACCTGTCCGGCCCGCTGGTAGAAACCCGGCGGACAACGAGGTGTATTCGGCGGGGCGTAGCGCAGTCTGGTAGCGCGTCTGCCTTGGGCGCAGAAGGCCGTCGGTTCGAATCCGGCCGCCCCGACCACCCGCACCGGAGCGAGTAGGAAGAATGCAGGTTCGCATCTACAAGCCGGCCAAGACGGCCATGCAGTCGGGACAGGGCAACACCCACGAGTGGATCCTGGAGCCGGAGCCCTCGCGGAAGTTCATCGATCCGCTGATGGGCTGGACCGGCTCGCGCAGCACCGTCCAGCAGATCCGGCTGAAGTTCGACACGCTGGAGGAGGCCAAGGCCCACGCGGAGAAGAACGGCTGGCAATATACGGTCGAGATGCCGCACAGCCGCCCGGTGCGTCCCAAGGCCTACGCCGACAATTTCGCCTACAACCGCATCGGCCGCTGGACCCACTGAACGGGGCCCCGGGCGCCTTTCGGTATGCCCAGGCCGGCGCGTTCACCGGGCCGGCCGGACATGGTAGAATTTCGATGGCATGCAAAGCGTAGACTGCCTCGCCAGCACGACTGACGGAGCGACTGGCGCGAGACCGCCGCCAAGTCTTAGTGATTGCAGGGATGCGCCCGTAGCTCAGTGGATAGAGCAACCGCCTTCTAAGCGGTAGGCCGCTGGTTCGAATCCAGCCGGGCGCGCCATTGCGCAAGGCGCGCCGGACCGCAGGCCGCGGTCCGGCCCACCGGATTCAGCTCCGCGCCCCCGCAAAACCCACCGTCGCCACGCCCGCGCCGACCAGCAGGCCGCCGCCGACCTTGTTCACGACGCCGATCGCCCGCGGATTCGAGGCGAGGCGACGCGCCCGCGAGGCGACGAGCGCATATCCGAAGGCGTTGGCGAAGGCGAGGACCAGGAAGGTCGTCTCGAAGACGATCATCTGGGTCACGAAATCGCCCCCGGGATCGAGGAAGGCCGGCAGGAACGCGACGAAGAAGGTGATGCTCTTGGGATTGAGCGCCGTCACCAGCCAGGCATGGACCAGCATGCGAATGGCGGAGGTCGCATCGGTGCGTGGCCTGGCCTCCAGGGTGCCGCCGGCGCGCCAGAGCTTTATGCCCAGATAGACGAGATAGACCGCACCCGCCCATTTCAGGACCGTGAAAAGCGTCGCGGACGTGGCGAGCAGGGCGCCCAGGCCGAGCATCGACAGGGTCATGGCGGTGAAATCGCCCAGTGCGACGCCGGCCGCCATGGGCAACGCTGTGCGCCAGCCCTGCCCCAGGGCATAGGACACGACCAGCAGGACGGTCGGCCCCGGTATCACCAGAAGGACGCTCGACGCCGCCGCGAACGCGAGCCAAGTCTCGAAACTCATGGATAACTCCCTCGGAAGTCGCCACCAAGCCACGACCAGGCACTGCATGTCAGCCAGAATTTGGCCGCCTTCCAGCGTAAAGATATAAGACGAGTGATGTTGATGGAGTTCAGATGACCCGAGCAAAGCCCCGCGGCTATCACCACGGCGACCTCCGGGAGGCGTTGCTGACGTCGGGCCGCAAGCTTCTCGAGGAGAAAGGCATCCGCGGTTTCACCTTGCGCGAATGTGCGCGGCGCGCGGAGGTTTCCCATGCAGCCCCGGCGCACCATTTCGCGTCGATGGACGATCTTCTCGCGGAGTTGGTGCGACGCGGTTTCTCCGAGTTGGCAACCGCCATGACGGCAGAGGCCGATCGCGCCGACGAGGGCGAACCCGGCGCCCGCCTGGTCGGGCTTGGCGTCGGCTACATGGCGTTCGCGGCCGCCAACCCCGTGCTGTTCCAGCTCATGTCGAGCCGCGAGGCCAACCAGATCGACATACCGGACGGCGCCGCCTCCGTGCGAACGCTGGTCGGGGCGGCCGTCGATGGCATGTTGCCGGACGAGGCCGCCGAGCTGCGCCAGCGCATGAGGGACTTCGCTTGGGCGTCGATGCACGGTTTCATCGCGCTCGTGCTGGATGGCGAGATCGGTGGCCGGGACTCGGCGCGCTCGCTGAAGGCCCGGGGCGTGGCGCTGCTTCTCACGATGGCAGAGACGGTCGCCCGATCAGCCACCCGTTAGCGGGATCCGGAACAGGAGCGCCGCCGTGCCGCCGTGGCCCGGCATCTTGGTGAATCGCCTCACCAAGGTGCCGCCATTGGCCGTGATGACCTTCTGCGAGGGCAAATTGTCCGGATCGGTCGTGAGCTCGATGTAGTCGAGACCGATCCGCCGGGCTTCCGGCAGCATCAGCGCGACGGCACGGGTCGCATAGCCAAGCCGGCGCTTCCAGGGCGCGACGACATATCCGAGATGGCCGAGGGCATAGGGCGGCAGTTCCGACGTCCCACGCTGCCAGCGGAAATTGACGGATCCGCAGAACCCGTCGTCCCACATCCAGCGCCGGAACCCGGGCAGCCGCGGCACGGTGTTGCCGTCCGCCGTCGGGATCGGCGGGCCCTTCGCGTCGGGATCGTCGAGCGAGGCGACGAAGGAGGTCGGGTCGGCATCGATCTTCGCGAGTTCGTCGCGCGCACTGGCTTCCTGGCGCAGATTGTCCGGCCAGAAGCCTCGCCGCAGCGCATCGGCATAGTCCGGCAGCCGGTCGAGGGAGGGCACCACAAGTTCCATGGATTTGCTGTAGCATGGCACGGCATGTCCGCCAGTCCCGTCCTCGTGCTCGACATCGACGGTGTCGTCTCGCTCGCCCAACCCGGCTCGCCGGCCCCGTGGTATGCCACGCTCAAGGAGGATTGGGGGCTCGACCACGATTCCGAACTGGCGCCGGAATTCTTCCTGCAGCCGGTCTTCCTGGAGGTCCTGCGGGGGCGTCTCGATCTCTACGTGGCGCTTCACGAATATCTCGAGACCAAGCGTCTCTCCGACCGGCTCGAGGAGTTTGTCGCCTACTGGTTCGAGAAGGACGCTGTCATCGACCGCGACGTCCTCGCCCAGGCCGACGCGTGGCGGCAGCGAACGGGCGGCAAGGTCTATGCCGCAACCAACCAGGAGCACCACCGCATCGCTTTCCTGAGGGACCAGGTCGGGCTCGGCGCGCATTTCGACGAGATCGTCTATTCGGCCGCCCTGGGCGTGTGCAAGCCGGAGCGGGTCTTCTACACCAATGCGCAGGCCCGCATGGGCGTGGCCGTCGCGCAATCCATCCTGTTCGTGGACGACAAGACCTCCAACGTCGACGGCGCACGGGTCGCCGGGTGGCGGGCGATGCTCTATCGCGGCCCGGAAAGCCTGGCGCAGGCGCTCGAACGCTGGGGATAGGGCGTCCCGCTCACCCGGCGCAGCGGCGCGCCAGAAGGATCGTGCAGGCAAGAAGGTCGGCGCAGCCACCGGCCGAGAGTCGCCGCGCCACGAAGGCGCGGTGCAGGGCCAGCGCCTCGTCGCGCCATCCGTCGCGGCGGCAACCGCCGGCCGCCAGGAAATCCACGGCGGATCTGCGCACGAAGGCGCCTCCGTCGAGCCCGCCGCGGTGCAGGACCGTCGTATCGTCGACCGCCGCCATGAGGACGAACAGCGTCTGGACCGCGCACGCATTGCCGTCGAGGCCGGCTGCGGCGGCCTGACGGTAGGCCGGCAGGGCGAGGTCGAACAGGCTTGGGAAACCGCTTGCCGCTTCCTCGCGGGCGCCGTCGCGGCCGGTCGACCGCCGCACGGCCGAGCCATGGCTTGTCGCCATCGCCCCCCGCTGGGCATGGCGTTGCAGGGCGGCTCCCCAGTTGTGCAGCAACGCCGCGCGAACATCGGCGGCCGTCGGCGGGCCCGGCGCTTCGCCGTCGGCGGCGGCCAGAGCGGCGACCAGCAGCCCCATCGAGAAGATCGCGCCACGATGGGTGTTCACCCCGTCGGTCGCCAGCAGCATGCGCCGCTCGGCGTCGATCCCGACCGGCATGAGACTGTCTTCGAAACCCCGGCCGGCACGCCCTGCCGCCGCCAGGCGTGCGAACGGCTTCCGCAGGGAATCGGCCGAACGCGCCATCAAAGTGAAATCCATGTCGTCGTGCGCCCCCGAGTCGACGGGGCTCACAAGGCCGGGCTTCGGAAACGCAGCAAGCTCCTCGCGCAAGGCCTCGACCGCCGCCGCGGCCAGGTCTCGATCCGTCTCGCCCGGACTTTCCCGGAAGATCGCGCCGCCGCCGTTCACATCCAAAGCGTCGACCTCCGGACGAGCATGGGCGCATCGACGGTCTTCACGAGGAGATCGGGCTTGTTCTGCACATACTCCCGCCATTGCACGTCACGGCCGCCTGGCAACGCGAGTTCCCCGTCGCAGCGCATGGGAAACCCGCGCTGCTGACGGTCGAGGAAGGAGGCGGCGCGGTCGGCCTGCAGGGAATCCGCCGCGTCGACAAGCACGTCGAGGTCGGACGCCTCGTGAACGTGAGGCTCGCCCGTGAGCGCTTGCCACATCCAGCTTCCGTAGACTCGTATCTCCAGCCCTTCCGCCAGGGCCGCCTCCGAGAGGGCGGCGAATGCCGCCGCGCAGGAGGCGGCAGCGGGGCAGGTTGCGATCTCGAGGAGGGTGGGAGGAGGCGAGGATCTCTCGATCAGGCCGGGTTCCGACACAGCCGCGACCCGGCGCGGCCGTAGCTGCGGATTGGCGGGGTCGGCGGTGCAGAACCCCAGGCCAAGGAGCGGTCCGCCTTCCGGCCGGCGGGTCACGACGTAGGGTCGGCCGGCCGCGTGCCACGCCGCCACGCGCTCGCGGTCCGAAGGATGAACGGCGAGCGGTGCGCGCGCCAGCCAGACAAGCGTGTGACGCCGTGGGCCGTTCATTTCGCCGCTGCGGCGAGGACCTTCTTGCGGATATCGAGGGCGAGCTTGCGGCCGCCGCGCTTCTTGCCGAGTTCGGCGCGATTGTCGTCGGTTGCCGCGTTGGCGATCGCCTTGGCGAGCTTCGGCTGCAGGTCATCTTTCGTCGACCACACTTCCTCGACGCCGCCGAGCAGGGCGAAGGGCCTGGCGCCGAACTCCAGCGACGGCATCGTCCGGGAGAGCTTGCGCAGCGTGGGCACGGGGATCTTGGTGACCGCCGACATCGCCTCGACCGGCATCAAGCCGACGCTCGCGGTGTCGAGCGCATAGATGCGGTCGCCGAACATGCCGTAGCAGATGAAGGCGCCGCCCACCGCCTGACCGGTGGCGATGGTGATCAGCTTATGACCCTTGCGACGGGCCAGTTCCAGGCAACTCAGCAGATGACCGAAGCAGCTTGCAAGGCCAAGCATCTCGGCGACACGGTTCGGCTCCTGGCCGGCGCTGTCGACCAGCATGACGATCGGTGTCTTCGGATATTTCTCGACACACTCGATGACATGGGCCGCCAGACGCAGCGCAGCTTCGTTGTCCACGTAAGTGCCGTCGGCCGTGCCAAAGACGCAGACGCGCGCGCCGGCAACCTCGGCATAACCTGTAAGGATCGATTTCTCGACAATGATGCCACGTGCCGAAGGGCCGAACAGGCGGGCAAGGAGGGCCCGGGAGGAAGGCTTCTTCATGATCTACTTACCCCGCCGCGCCAGCGACGCGAATTCGGGGCCGGAGGCGAGGGACGCCGCCTGGATATCGCGGATCCCCATTCCTTTCCAAACCGCGTCCGCCTCCGACGTCCCGCCAAACTTCTTCAGTCTCTTGGTCAGCTCGAGCTGACGTGCCTTGACGGATTTCAGCGAGACCGGGTTGGACTTGCCGAGAAGCTTCGCCAGCGCTTCGCGGATCGCGCCGGCATCGTCGTGCACCAGCGAATCGGCGTCGCCCAGCAGGTATTTCGTCTTGCCGCCGCTGGTCTTCCAGACCAGGGCGCGATTGGACGAATCATAGGCCTTCTTGCCCATCCACTTCTCGATGACGATGGGGCCGGAGATGCCGAGACGACCATGCTCCGTCATCACCCGGAAGTCGCAGCAGGTCGAGAGGATGCCCATGCCGCCGTAGGCGCCGATATCGGAGCCGATGACGGCAATCGTCGGGACCTTCTGCGCCCGACATTCGAAGATCGCACGCATCGTCTCCGCGATTGCGATCTCGCCGGCCGAGCCCTCGTGCAGGCGGACGCCGCCGCTCTCGACGATGACGACGCAGGGGGTCTTGTCGCGTGCTGCGGCCTTGAAGAGGCCGGTCAGCTTCGCACCATGGATTTCGCCCACCGCACCGCCGACGAACTGTCCGACCTGGGCGGCAATGTAGATCTTTCGGCCTCCGAGCTTTGCCTTGCCGATGACGACGCCGTCGTCGAACGAGACGGGAATGCCGAGTTCCGCGAGATACGGGCTGGTGATGCGCTCGGGCGGCGGCAGCAGCTCCTGGAACGAGCCCGGATCGACCAGCGCGGCGAGGCGCTGGCGGGCAGTCTGCTCGTGGAAGAGGGGGCCGCGGCTCATTGGTCGCCTTTCGTGAGATGGTCGTAGGCCTGGCGCAGGCGCAGGTTGACGAGCACGGGCGGCGCCCCCTGATCGTGTATGGTTACCTTGGTGCCGCCCGCCGGGTAGTTGCTGGCGAAATCCGCCAGAGCGGCCAGCCACGAGGCCTTGTAGCCCGGGATCGACGTCTCGACATGGCACTCCATTGTACCGGCCGGCTTGCCGCTGCGCTCGAGCAGCACCTCGAGGTTGCCCGAACCGACGACACCGGCAAGTGCCCAAGGCTTCGCCTTGGCGTCCTTGAGCGGCTGAGACGGAAACGACTTAGCAAACTTTTCCATGCGACGGGTTCCTACCAGTCCACGAATTGCGGCGGCGGGTCGTAGAGACCGTTCGACCAGCGTACGAGACCCTTGATGTCCTGAGCGGCGAGCAGGCTCCGGCTTGCTTCGCGGGGCGATACCCCGACATCCTCCGGCAGCTGGACAATGCCGCGGCGACGCAGTTCCTCGGTCTCGCGTTTCTTGCGCTTCAGCCCGACCGGCGTATAGCCCGCCACCGCGCGTATTGCGGCCTGGCGTTCGGCGACGGAACGACAGGCGGCGAGGTTGGCGATACCCTCCTCGGTCACGACGTGGGTGACGTCGTCGCCGTAGATCATGACCGGCGCTACGCCGTGCAACGCCTTCCGGATCGACGGGTCCTGCGCGTCGAGTTCCTCGACGAATGTCGGCACGCGCCCGGACTGGAAGGTTTCCACCATCTGCACGACCAGCTTGCGACCCGGCGGCGAACCGGGTCCCGGATTGGCCTCACGGCCGGCCTTGAGCCAGGCCGTGCTGGGATGACGGCGCCCGGTCGGCTGGCAGCCCATGTTGGGCGCCCCGCCGAAGCCGGTGATGCGGTTCTTCGAGACAGTCGAGGAATTGCCGTTGATATCGATCTGCAGCGACGCGCCGATGAACATGTCGATGGCGTAATGGCCGGCGAGCTGCCCCATGGCGCGATTCGAATGGAAGCTGCCGTCGCGGCCGGTGAAGAACACATCCGAATGCGCGGCCGTGTAGCGCTCCATGCCGACTTCGCCGCCGACGGCAAAGACGCTCTCCACCCAGCCGCTCTCGATGGCCGGGATCATGGTCGGCAGGGGATTGACCATCCAGTACTTGCAGATCTTGCCCTTGAGGCCGAGCCGTTCGCCGTAGGTCGGCAGCAGCAGCTCGATCGCCGCCGTGTTGAACCCGACGCCGTGGTTCAGCGACTGCACCTCGTATTTCTCGTAGATGCCGCGCAGCGCCACCATGGCCATCAACACCTGCACGTCGGTGATCGCGGCGGGATCGCGGGTGAACAGCGCCTGCAGGTGCATCGGATACGGCGCCTGCACCACGAGATCGACCTGGTCCGCCGGGATGTCGATGCGCGGCAGCTTGTCGACGATCTCGTTGACCTGGGCGAACACGATGCCGTCCGAGAAAGCCGTCGGCTCGACGATGGCAGGCGTCTCTTCCGTGTTCGCGGCGAGGAAGAGGTTGCCCTTGCGGTCGGCCTGCGCAGCAGCGATCAGGGCGACCCTCGGCGTCAGGTCGATGTAGTAGCGCGCGTACAGCTCGTTGTAGGTGTGGATCGCCCCCACCGGGAATTTCTTCGCCTTCACGAGATCGGCAACCGCTGTGCCCTGGGGCCCGGCGTAGCAGAAATCGACCTGGCGGATCATGCCCTTCTTGAAGAGGTCGATGTGCGCCGGAAGGGTGATGCAGGACATGACCAGATGGATGTCGCGCAGATCCCTTGCGGTCAGTGTCGCAAGCTGGTTGGCGAGAAAGTCCGCCTGCTTCTGATTGTCGCCTTCCAGGCAGAGAATGTCGCCGTGTTCAATGACCTGCCGGAGAACCTGCGGGACATCCTTCGGGGAGACGAACTTGCCGCGAGCGAGTTTTCCGACTCGTTGCAGACGTTGCGCCTTGTTTGCTCGACGCAGTGCCGACTTTGCAGGGGTCATGTTGCGTTTTCCCGCATTCGCTGCCACTGGTCAATCGCAGGTCTGCCGCGACCGGAAGCAGCGCAACCATGCTAGGATTTGGCCATGTTGATGTTCGATATTCCCTTCGGAACGACGGATTGGAGCGAGGTCGAGCGCACCGAGCATCCCGGCGAGACCGGCAAGGCCTACTGGCGGACCCGGACGTTCAACAACATCCGCGTCCGCATCGTCGAATACACGCCGGGTTATCTGGCGGATCACTGGTGCCAGAAGGGCCACATCCTGCTGGTCCTCGAGGGCGAGTTGTCGACGGAGCTGGCCGACGGGAAAACCGTCTCCCTCAAGGCAGGGCAGAGCTATCAGGTCGCCGACAACACGCTTGGCCATCGCTCGCGCACCGACAAGGGCGCCAAACTCTTCATAGTGGACTGACATGGCTGACATGATCGGATTCATCGGCGTCGGCACCATGGGTGAGCCCATGTGCCGCAACCTCGCCTTGAAGAGCGGGGTGAAGGTCCTTGCCGCCGACCACGATCCGGCCCCGCTGGCCCGACTTGCGGCCGACGGCGTCAAGATCTCGTCCCTCGACGAGATCGCGGAGAACTGCCGCATCATCTTCCTGTCGCTTCCGGGCGGGAAGGAGGTCGAGGACGTATGCCTTGGATCCGGCGCGCTGGTGAGCAAGATGAAGCTCGGCTGGACGGTCGTCGACCTCAGCACGGCTCCGCCGCGCCTTGCCCGCCGTCTGTTTGCGGAGTTCGAGGGCAAGGCGACCGCGTTCGCCGACGCTCCGGTCGCCCGGACCCGCCAGGCTGCCATCGACGGCACGCTGTCGATCATGGTCGGCGCGACCCGGCCGACCTTCGAGCGCATCGAGCCGCTGCTGCGCCACATGGCGACGGAAGTGACGCATTGCGGCGGGGTCGGCGCCGGCCAGACCGTCAAGATCCTGAACAACATGATCCTCTTCCAGACGGTCGTCGCCCTGGCCGAGGGCCTGTCGATCGCCCGGGCCAACGGGGTCGACGGCACTGTCCTGTTCGAGACCCTGACCAAGGGGTCCGCGGATTCGTTCGCGCTGCGCAACCACGGCATGAAGGCGATGCTGCCGGCCGTCTTCCCGGCGCGGGCCTTCTCGACGCGATACGCCCTGAAGGACCTGGGCTATGCGATCGACATGGCGGAGGAGGCGGGCGTGCCGGCGCTCGGCGCGGACGTCGCCCGCGAACTCATGGAGCGGGCCGTCGAACTGGGCCATGGCGAGGAGTACTGGCCCGTCCTCCTGAAGGCCATCGAGGACGCCACCGGCAAGTCGAACTGACCGACACGCCTTCTTTACCGAGCCCGAGCCCGGGTCGGGCGAGGGGCCGGAGGAACGGCGTCCTGCTCGTCGCAGCCCAAGTGCGGAGGCTCATTGTCCTGACGCTGCCGGGCCGGCAAAGACGGACAATCGACCGGAGGGAGCCCTGAGACTGAGGGGCTATTCCTGCCCGGGGGCGCATCTCGCGCGGGGATTGCAAGTCGGGCCCACCGCCGATGTCCGAAAATTTGGCGGGTCCAGGGGGAGAAATCCGGCCGCCTCGTTCGTCATACCTGTGAGATGGACGGCGGAGCGGCGTGGACGTGCAGGCAACGAGCGTAAGGCAGGGACTCGGGATCACGGCGCGTCTGGTCGCTGCCGTCGGCGTGACCTATGCCGCGACAGCCGGATGCGCGGCGCTGGCGACACTGATCCTCTCCCGGACGATGGTGATGCCGCGCAGCGAGGCCGTTGTCCTCACTGCCATGCTGGGCTTTCTCGTCTATCTGGCGTTCCTGATCTGGGGGTTTGCCGAACGCAGCCTGGTCCGGCTGTGGCTCGTCTCTTGCGGTGTCTCCCTGGCAAGTTGGGGAGGGGTCTGGGCCATCCTTGCTCAGGGCACGGGGGGCTGACGTGGAACCGTCGTTTCGTGCCTCCATGAACTGGCTGCACACCTGGGCCGGCGTGGTGCTGGGCGGTGTGTTGTTTGCGATCTTCTGGATGGGCACGCTCTCGGTATTCGATCGCGAGATCGACCGGTGGATGATGCCGGAAACGCGCCTCGCGCTCGCCGAACCGCGCTCCATCGACAAGGTGGCGGAAGAGCTCAGCCCGCTCACGGCCGGCGCGCTCAATTGGTATGTGATCTTCCCGACCGAACGCGCGCCGGTCCTGCGATTCGGCTACCGTATGCCCGGAAGGCAGTTTGTCACGCGCGACGCCAATCCGGCTACCTCCGAGGTGCTGCCCGAAACCGGGAGCCTGGGCGGCACGCGCTTCATCTACCCGTTCCATTACAGCCTCCATCTGCGCGCATTTTCGATCGGCTACTGGATCGTCGGCCTGGCAGCGGTCGCGATGCTCGCCCTGTGCGTGTCGGGCGTCGTGATCCACCGCAAGATCTTCACGGATTTCTTCACGTTCCGCCCGGACAAGCAGCCGCGCCGGCTCGTGCTCGATCTGCACAACGTGACGGGCGTCCTCGGCCTGCCGTTCCACTTCGTCATCACCCTGTCCGGCCTGATCATCTTTTTCGCCATCTATTTTCCGGCAAGCATCGAGGTTGCGTTTCCCGACGGCCGTCGCGCCTTCAATGCCGAGACCTACGGAAACTACTCTCGTCCCAAGGCCAACAGGCCGGCCGAGTCGGCAGCCTCGCTCGACGCCCTCGTCAGGGATGCGGAAAACCTGTGGGGCGGAGGAAAGATCAACTTTCTGCGCGTCTGGCACCCCGGCGACGCCAACAGCTATGTCGAGGTGCGGCGATCCTACGAAGACGACGTCGTGATGAACCTCGATGTCGTCCATTTCGATGCCCGGACCGGCGAGCGTCTCTCAACTTTTTCATCGCCCCCTGCGATGACGGTGGCCCGCTTCATCAGCGGCCTGCACTTCGTCCAGTTCCGGCACTGGACGCTGCGCTGGATCTATTTCGGCCTCGGCCTGACGGGCTGCGTGCTCATCGCCACGGGGTACCTGTTCTGGCTCGAGTCCCGGCGCAAAAAACACCAGCAGCTCGGGTTGCAGGGCGTCCGCGTCGTCGAGGGGGTGACCATCGGCTCGGTGACCGGGATCGTCATGGCGACCCTGGCTTTCCTGGCCGCCAACCGCCTCCTGGCGCCGGGAGCCAGCGCTTTCGGACAGGATCGCCCCAGCCTCGAGGTGTGGGCGTTCTTCCTGACCTGGATCGCAACGTTCGGTCATGCGTGGCTTCGGCCAGGGCGGGCGTGGCGGGAGCAGTGCGCCGCGGTATCCGTACTGGCCGTATCTTCGGTCCTGCTCAACTGGGCAACGACCGGCGACCATCTCGTGCGCAGTCTCGGCCAGCCTCGCCTCCATCCCGTGGCCGGGATGGATATCGTGCTCTTGCTCGGCGCCGCGGTCGCTGCCTTTGCAGCCTACCGTCTGGGACGCCGGGAGCGCGTCCCTGCACGTCGCCACGTTCCCAACGCTATTTGAGGGTCGCCGGCTCCCCGTCAGGTTTTCGTGGGCAGGACAATGGCGATTGACCAGAATGCGCCCAGCCCAACGAGGAGAAGGACGGGATGGCACGAATCGCGGTCGGTGGCTTCCAGCATGAAACGAACACCTTCGCGCCGCAGCAGGCCACATGGGAGGAGTTCGTGCGCGCCGACGCCTGGCCGCCGCTGCTTCGCGGGCCGGAGATGCTGCCGGGCGTCGAAGGCTTCAACATTCCGATCGCAGGCGCGGTCCAGAAACTGACGGAGCTGGGCCACGAGATCGTCCCGCTTGCCTGGGCTGCCGCATCGCCCGCGTCCTACGTCACCGAGGATGCGTTCGAGCGCATGTGGCGGCTGTTCGACGAGGATATCCGCAAGCTCGGCCCCTTCGACGCGATCTATCTCGATCTCCACGGCGCCATGGTCGCCGAGCATACCGAGGATGGAGAGGGCGAATTGCTGCGCCGGATCCGGGGGCTCGTCGGGGACGACCTGCCGATCGTCGCGAGCCTCGACTACCATGCCAACCTGACGCCGGAGATGGCGCGGCTTTCGACGGCGCTGGTCGGTTACCGGACCTATCCGCATATCGACATGGCCGAGACGGGCCGGCGCGCCATCGAGCTGCTCGACCGGCTGCTGCGGGAGAAGCGGCCGGTCTATCGCGCCTACCGCCAGCTCGACTTCCTCATTCCCCTGGTCTGGCAGTGCACTTTCATCGAGCCGGCAAAGGGCATCTTCGATCTCGTCGGCGAGTTGGAAGCGGGCGAGAAGAGCCACAACCAGGGGATCGTGAGCGTCACCCATACGCCAGGCTTCCCGCCGGCCGACATCGCCCAGTGCGGACCGGCCCTCGTCGTCTACGGCCATGACAAGGAGGCGGTGGAAGCCGCGGCCGACAGGCTGGCCGCCGCGGTAAAGGCGCAGGAACCAGCGTTTGCCGGCGAATTGCTCGATCCGGATCAGGCCGCCTTGCGGGCCATCGAGCTGGCGCGAACGGCCGGCAAGCCGATCGTCCTGGCCGACGTCCAGGACAATCCCGGCGCGGGCGGTACTTCCGACACGGTCGGCCTGCTGGCAGCCCTCATGCGGCACAAGGCCAAGGGTGCCGTCATCGGCATGATCGTCGACCCCGAGGCGGCGCGCGCGGCAACGGAAGCCGGCGAGGGCAGTGTCATGCGTCGCGGCATCGGCGCCGTCGTGGGATATGGCGGCGAAACGCCTGTCGTGGCCGACTGGCGGGTGGCGAAGCTCAGCGACGGAATCTTCACCGGGACCGGCCCGTTCTACGGCGGTGCCAGGTTCCAGATCGGCCCCATGGCGCTGGTCACCGACGAAGCGAGCGGCGTTTCGGCGGTGCTGGCGTGCAAGCGCGTCCAGGCGGCCGACCAGGAGATGTTCCGCACCGTCGGCGTGGAACCCTCGGAGGTGCCGATCCTCGGGCTTAAATCGACCGTGCATTTCCGGGCCGATTTCCAGCCCATCGCCGAGACCATCCTGGCGGTCCGCTCGACCGGCGCCCACATCACGGATCCCGTCGACATGCCCTACAAGCACCTGCGCCAGGGTATCCGTCTGCGTCCGATGGGGCCTGTCCACGGCGGCTGACGCCGCCGGGCTCAACCGTCGCGGAAGGCGGGTCGCAGCGCCCAGACCATCGGAACGGTCGTGAGGGCGATGCACGCCACGCCGGCCATCGCGGCGGTCAGGCCCACCCGGTCGCCGATCAGACCGAACACCAGCGGACCGATCGCGCTGGCGGCGGAGCCGCCGGTGTAGAAGATCGCGAAGGCGCGCGTGCGACGGTCCGGCGTGACGAATTCCGGGATGGTGCCGTAGAGCACCGACGAGGTTCCGTTCAGCATCACCCCGACCACCGGCAGCAACATCAGTGCGAATTCGAGCGGCAGCGGCAACGCCGCGAGGATGAGCAACGTGGTGGCGACCTCCGTCACGATGACCGAGGGAACGACACCCAGCCGGTCGCCGACCCAGCCCATCACCAGCTTTCCCGCCGCCCCGCCTGCAAAGAGCAGCGACAGGCCGAGGCCGATGGTCGGGAGGTCGGCCCCCTTGGCGCGCAGGAGGAAGGGCAGGAAGATCATGAACCCCGACCGGACCAGATCGTCCGCGATATGGATCGAGAACAGCAGCCAATAGGCCCAGGGACGATCGCGCCCTGCGACGCCGGTTGCGGACGTCTTGGGGCCGGCGTGGAACGCGACGGGCCTCAACGACTGGATGACGATGCCGGCACCCACCACGGCCACGGCGGCGATCACCATCAACGCGTGTTGCCATCCCAGCGACGCGGCAACCAGGGCGAAGAAAGCGGGGAGGGCGACCTTCCCGAGATCGCCTGTGAAATTGTAGGTACCGAGTGCGGACCGCGACTGCCGGCCATGGTAGGCGGCCGCCACCAGGCTGGAGGCGATGGGATGCTGGGTGCTGCCGCCAAGTCCCGCCAGCAGGAGTCCGGCCACGACGCCGTAGAAAGAACCGCTCAGGCCGGCGAGCCCGTAGCCGACGGCCACGAGCGCCGTGCCGAGCGCGAGGACCCGGACGCCGCCGAACCGTTCGGCGAGCGAGCCGGACGGGATCTGGCCGACAGCCATCGCGCCGGAATAGACGGTTTTCAGCGCACCGATGGCCGCGTAGCTCAGGCCGAACTGGGCCTGCAGGAGCGGGTAGAGAACGTTCAGGAGATCGGTGAAACCATCATGCAGCGCGTGCGCGCCGCCGCAGACGGCGAGCGTGCGTTTGCCGGTGGCGGGGGCGGTTACCGGCCCGGGATACGCGCCAGCCAAAAGCCGACCTGCTGCTGGAAGTCGCTCTCCGCGAACGCCCGGTCCGTGATGATCGACGGCTTGCCGTTGCGCGGATAGCGGACGCTCTGGATACGGTCGAATCGCGTGTCGGCGAGATGCAGGATGAGGACGTCGCCCTGCCGCCGGTGAAACACGAACTCATGGACCTTGCGGATGTTCACCAGGCTGACGACATAACGCCCGTCAGGGCCGTCGTCGGCGAGCTGGCGGACGGGGATGTCGCGCCCTTCGTTGGTGATGTCCATCAGCTTGAGCGCCTCGGGGGCCATCATGTTGTCCCGGCCGCTCACCTGGATCATCCGCACCAGACGGTCGCCGCGTGGCGACAGCGTGTGCCGCGGCTGCTGCGACGCGCAGGCCGCGAGCGGCATCAAAAGCGCGGCCGCCAGCAGCGGGCGGCGGTTCAAGGAACGCGAACCGGTTGCCATCTAGGGCTTCTCCATGTCGACCATGACCGGCGCGATTTCCTGCAGCGCGCCGTCCCGTACCGCGCGGAAAAAGCAATTGTGCCGGCCGGTGTGGCAGGCTGCCCCGGTCTGCTCCACGAGCACCAGAAGGGTATCGCCGTCGCAATCGACGCGAAGGTCGACGAGCGACTGGATGTGCCCCGACGTATCGCCCTTGCGCCACGGCCCCTTGCGCGAGCGCGACCAGTAACAAACACGCCCCGTGCGCATGGTCTCGGCGACGGCATCGCGATCCATCCAGGCCATCATCAGAACTTCGCCCGTATCGTGCTGCTGGGCGATGGCGGGAACGAGGCCCTGGGCATCGAACTTCACTGCCGCGAGAGCAGCGTCGATTTCCGAGGGATTGTAGGTCGTCGGCATGGGAACACTATTGGAAGGGGGGAGCCTTGGCCTCAAGCGCAAACGGCGCGTATAATCGCCACGCAATCGGTTGGCAAATCGGAGCATCGTGAAGAAACCCGCCAAGGCCGTCGCCGCTGGGCACGCGCACAAACACAGCCACGATCACCGTCACTGCGTCGAGGACGCCATCGCGGCGGCCGAGAAGCTTTGCGCGACGCGCAACCTCCGTTTCACGCCGCTACGCCGCCGCGTTCTGGAACTGGTCTGGTCGAGTCACAAGCCCGTCGGAGCGTATGCGCTGCTCGACAGTCTGCGAGAGGAGGATCTCGGCTCGGCGCCGCCGACGATCTACCGCGCGCTCGACTTCCTGATCGAGAATGGCCTCATCCATCGCATCGAGCGGATGAATGCGTTCGTCGGCTGCAGCCATCCGGGCGAAGCGCATCGCGGCTTCTTCCTGATCTGTACCGAATGCGGCAACGCGGAAGAGATCGAGGGCGAGACCATCTCCGCGGCCATTGCCGCCAGCGCCAGCCGGCGCGGTTTCGCCGCGCGCGACATGACGCTCGAAGTCACCGGCATCTGCGGCGATTGCCGCCGCGCCTGATCAGGCGTTGTGTGCCCGGTTCAGGCGCTCGAACCCTTCGGCGAGGTCCGTCTTCAGGTCCTCGACATCCTCGAGCCCGATATGCATGCGCAGGAGCTGCTTGCCCTTCGGCCACGGAACGGCCGTGCGGTACTGTTCGGGATGCGCCGGGATGAGCAGGCTTTCGTAGCCGCCCCATGACGCGCCCATGCCGAAGATGTCCATGCCGTCCAGCATCGCGGCCAGCGCGTTGCGGCTGTAGCCGTCGCGCAACGTGAAGGCAAACAGGCCCGATGCGCCCTTGAACTGCTTCTTCCAGTGCTCGTGGCCCGGACAGTCGGGAAGGGCGGGGTGAAGCACCTTGTCGACCTCGGGACGCGTCTTGAGCCAATGCGCGATCTCGAGCCCGCTCTTCTCGTGATGACGCAGGCGCACGCCCATGGTGCGGAGGCCGCGCAAGGCCAGGTAGCAATCGTCGGGAGCAGCGTGGAAGCCGAACGACTGGCAGGCGGTCTTGCAGGTCTCGAAGAGGGCGCGCGTGGCGCAGGAAATGATGCCCATCATCGCGTCGGAATGACCGACGATATACTTCGTGCCGGCATGGACCGAGACGTCGCAGCCGTGTTCGAACGGCTTGAAGTAGAGGGGCGTGGCCCAGGTGTTGTCGATGATGACGACGGCGCCGTGCTTCTTCGCCACGGCCGAGATCGCATCGACGTCCTGGACCTCGAAGGTCTGCGAACCGGGGGCCTCCAGATACACGATCCTGGTGTTCGGCCGCATCAGCTTCTCGATGCCGGCACCTGTCATCGGATCGAAGTAGGTCGTCTCGACACCGAAGTTCGTCAGCGTCGTGTTGGCGAAGCGGCGCGCCGGACCGTAGGCGTTGTCGGTCATAAGCATGTGGTCGCCGGCCTTGAGGAAGCCGACGATGGCGCCGGTCACGGCGCCCAATCCCGACTGGACCGCAATGGCCCGGTGCGCGCCCTCGAGCGCCGCGACGGCATCTTCCAGGGCCTTCTGGGTCGGCGTGCCGTGGCGACCGTAGGAGAACCCCTCGAAGGGAATGCGGTTCTCGAATTCGTCGAGCGTACGGGAGAGGATCGTCGAGGCGTGATAGACGGGCGGATTGACGATCCCGAAATTGCTGTCCGGGTCGCGGCCGGCGACGGCAAGGACGGTGTCGGGGCGGGTATAGGTTTTCTTCGCGGTCATGATCCGCGACTATGGCACAAGCCTCGACACGGCGGCCAGAAATAGACGCGAATGTCGGCAGGTGCTGCTCGTCCGGCCTGTTGCGTTTCCCACCGGCTGCCATCGCGCCTGGCACGACTGCAGCCGTGACCCGCCGCGGCCCGTCAAGCCAGCGGACGAGCAGACCGCTCGCCCGCCGATGCATCGGCAGGTAAGAGCGTCAGGCGCCCGTGACGATCGGCGTATCGCTGCGGCCGCCCCATTCCGTCCACGAGCCGTCATACACGGCAGCCTCCGGCGAACCGGTAAGATAGAGCGCCAGCGCGATGACACAGGCGGTCACACCGGAACCGCAGCTCGCCGTGACCTTGCGCGAGGGATCGATGCCCGAAGCCGCGATGCGCGCAGCCAGCTTGTCCGCCGGCAACATCGTTCCCGTCGCCGCGTCGAGCAGGTCCGTGTAGGGCAGATTGAAAGCGCCCGGTATATGGCCGCTCCTGAGGCCGGCACGCGGCTCCGGCGTCTCGCCGCGAAAACGGCCGGCGGCACGCGCGTCCACGATCTGCTCGCGCTTGTTCTCGATGAGGCGGAACACGTCGTCGACCGAGCGCACCAGGGTATTGTCCAGTCGCGCCGTGAAATGCCGGTCGCGCGGCGGCGTCGGATCGTCGGTCACCGGGCGTCCTTCCGAGATCCATTTCGGCAGACCGCCGTCGAGTACCGCCACGTCCTTGTGACCCATCGCGCGGAACATCCACCAGACGCGGCAGGCGCCGGTCATCGGGGACGTGTCGTACACGACGATCCTGGAACCATCGCCGAGCCCCAGCTTGCGGACGCGCGACGCGAACTTCTCCTGCGATGGCAGCATGTGGGGCAGGGGACTGTCGGTATCGGCGATCTCGTCGATATCGAAGAACACCGCGCCCGGAATATGCTGCTGCTCGAACTCCGCCTTCGGGTCGCGCTTTTGCGCGGGCAGGAAGAACGAGCCGTCAACGACTCGGACATCCGGCGCATCGAGACGCGATGCGAGCCATTCGGTGCTGACGAGAGCGTCGGGGCGTGCGTATTCCATGTCGTTTCCTCTCAGGCCAGCGCGATGATGAAACGCCGATTCATCTTTCCCTTGTTCTCGATCTTCGTGCATTGGACCCGGCCGATCTCGCCGGTCCGGGCGACGTGCGTGCCGCCGCAGGCCTGCAGATCGACGCCGTCGATCGACAGCAGCCGCACGCGGCCCTGGCCGCTCGGCGGCCGCACGCTCATCGTCTTCACGAGTTCCGGTCGTGCCGCAAGTTCCTCGTCGGTGACCCATTGCGGCGTCACCGGCCGGTCCACGGCGAGGAGTTTGTTGATCTCCTCCGTCACCCATTCCTTGGTCGGCACGTCGCCTTCGAGGTTGAAGTCGAGACGGCTCTTGTCGGCGGACACCTGGCCACCGGTGACATTGCCCTTGATGACGGCAGACATCACGTGGAGGGCCGTATGCATGCGCATGTGTCGATAGCGGCGATCCCAGTCGAGCGACATCTCGACTTTGTCGCCGACGGCCGGGCGGGGCGAATCCGGCGCCAGCACATGGAGCACGTCGCCTCCGTCGGCCTTGAGCGTCTCCGTCACGCGCGCCTCGCCGCCGGTCCAGCGCAACATGCCCGTATCGCCCGGCTGTCCGCCGCCCGTCGGGTAGAAGATCGTGCGATCAAGCCGGACGCCGCGCTCCTCGAGAGCAGTCACCGTCGCGTCGGCTTCCTTCTGGTAGGCATCCTGCCTGAAGAGTTCTTCGACCATGCGGCCGATTTAGGCTTTCGCGAGCCGGGCCGCAACTTCGTCGGCCTTGGGCATCGATGGCGCCGCGCCCAGTCGTTCGACGGAGCAGGAGGCGGCCGCGACAGCATAGGTCGCGGCATCCAGCGGCGTCGCGCCCAGGGACATGCGGGCCGCCAGCGCGCCGACGAAGCAATCCCCGGCACCCGTCGAATCGACCAGGCTGGCCGGAGGCGAGGGGATCAACCTGCTGTCGTCGGCCGTCGCGACCAATGCGCCTCGCGCACCGAGCGTCGCGACGACGGCCCGCGGGCCTTTCTCGCGAAGCGACTTGCAGGCCTCGGCAATGGCCTGTTCGGTGCTGCGCTCCGAGATTTCGGCGCCTGTCGCTTGCGAAAGCTCTGTCTCGTTCAAGACGGCCACGTCGACCGCTTCGAGCAGGCTGGAAGGCGCGGGTTGGTACGGTGCCATGTTGAGGACCGTTCGGGCACCGGCAGCGCGGGCACGTGTCAGGATTTCCGTGGTGGCCGCAAGCGGCGTTTCGAACTGGGCCACCCACACCTCGTCGCGCCTGGGCTCCTCGCGCAGCATCTCGACGACGAACTGCATGTTCGCGCCCGAGGCGACCGTGATCGCATTCTCGCCGTCGACGACATGGATGATGGCAATGCCTGTCGAAGGACCGTCGATCTCGCGCACGCCGAGACTGTCGACGTCGTTAGCGGCAAGGAATCCGCGCAGGGCATTGGAGAAGGCATCGTTGCCAACGGCGCCGACCATCGCGACGGGGACACCGAGCCGCGCGGCGGCGATCGCCTGGTTGAGCCCCTTGCCACCGGGCATGAGCTTGACCTCCGCGCCCGCCAGCGTCTCGCCGGGTTTCGGGAACCGTCCGCTTTGCACGACGACATCCATGTTCAGGCTGCCGCACACGACGACCCGGCTCACCGCGGATGCCTCACTTCATCCACGGAGGGAGCGGAAGGTTCTTCTCGCGGAGAAAGACCGGATTGAAGAGCTTCGACTGGTAGCGTTGGCCACCATCGCACAGGATGGTGACGATCGTCTTGCCCGGCCCGAGGTCGCGCGCAAGCCGCATCGCACCGACCACATTGATCGCGGTCGAACCGCCCAGCACCAGCCCTTCGTGCTCTATCAGGTCGAACAGGACGGGCAGGGCCTCCTCGTCGGTGATCCGATAGGCGGTGTCGATCGGCGTTCCTTCGAGATTTGCCGTAACCCGGCCCTGGCCGATACCCTCGGTGACCGACGTGCCTTCCGCCTTGAGTTCGCCGCTTACCTGCCAGTTGTAGAGTGCCGATCCCATCGGATCGCTGAGCGCGATCCGGACATTCGGATTGCGCTCCTTGAGCGCCCGCGCGATGCCGCCAAGCGTGCCGCCGCTGCCGACCGAACACGTGAAACCGTCGACCTTGCCCGCCGTCTGTTCCCATATCTCCGGACCCGTTGTCCGGTAATGGCCGTCGCGGTTCGCCGTATTGTCGAATTGGTTGGCCCAGATCGCGCCGTTCGGCTCGGCGGCGGCGAGTTCCTCGGCCAGCCGGCCCGAATAGCGGACGTAATTGTCGGGATTGCTGTAGGGCACGGCAGGGACCAGCCGAAGATCGGCGCCGCACAGGCGCAGCATGTCCTTCTTCTCCTGGCTCTGCGTCTCGGGCATCACGATGATGGACCGGTAGCCGCGCGCATTGGCGACAAGCGCAATGCCGATACCGGTATTGCCGGCCGTTCCCTCGACGATCACGCCGCCAGGCTTCAGCGTGCCTCTCTGTTCGGCATCCTCGATGATCGCGAGCGCGGCGCGATCCTTTACCGAGCCGCCGGGATTGAGGAACTCGGCCTTGCCGTAGATCTCGCACCCCGTCGCGGCGGAGGCCGCGCGCAGCTTGATCAGCGGCGTATTGCCGATGCTGTCGATGAAACCCGACCTGACATTCATGGTCTACTCACTCGGTTGCCCTGCGCTCGCTCCCAAAACGACCGTAGACAGGGAGGCGGGGCCCATGCAACCCGCGCGCACTCAGCGCCAGCGGTTTCGTATGTCGTCGCGGTGCAGAAGCAGCCACTGGAGCGCCATGACGCCGATGGCATTGTCGACCTCGTCGCGCTCCAGCAGCCCGCGCAGGTCGGAAAACGGCATCGCTTTGACCAGAATGTTCTCGTTCTCGGCCTCGAGGCCGAAAATTCCACCTGCACCGCGCGTGTCAGCCCGGCCGAGGAAGAGGGTGCAGCTCTCGGAGCAGGCGCCGGGGCTCAGCATCACGCTGTGCATGAAAACCAGGTCGTCTATCCGGAGGCCGGCTTCCTCGACCGCTTCGCGCCGTGCCACGTCGGCGGGTTGCTCGCCGTCCTCGATGATCCCGGCCACGATTTCCCAGCTCCAGGGGTGTCTTCCCGCGACGTAGGTACCGGGCCGGAACTGGCGGATCAGGACGACTTCGTCACGATGGGGATCGTAGGGCAGGACGGCCGTCGCCTGACCGCGCTCGAACACCTCTCGTTGCACGCGGCCGCTCAGGCCGCCCTGGTACAGCCCATGGCGGAACACATAACGGGCGACCCGGAAATATCCTTGGAAAGGGACAGTCCGCTCGACAAGCTCGACGCGTTCTTCACCGGGAAGCGGCACGCTGGCCATGGCTTGCACTCCACAAGCAAAAAGGGCCGCCCTCGATGTCGAGAGCGACCCTGATATGGCTCCGGAGGCAGGGATCGAACCTGCGACCCGGCGATTAACAGTCGCCTGCTCTGCCGCTGAGCTACTCCGGAATAATTTCGTCGCGGGATCGGCAATCCCCCCGCGAAGGCGCGGTGTTTTGACAGAGCGTGTCCGCACACGCAAGACCTTGTGACGGCAATTTGTGGAGGCCCGGGCCGGAATCGAACCGGCATTGACGGATTTGCAGTCCGCTACATAGCCACTCTGCCACCGGGCCGCACAAGGTGCGCGCGGTGCTATACGCATGGCGGCCCGAGTCGGTCAAGCAGGGCGCGACGTAGCGGCCTTTGACGCTCCTGCCGCACCCTGACTATATATCGCACCGCTAGATGTAGGGGGCAGCAATGACGGATTTCGCGCTCGCGCGACGCAACATGGTGGAGGGCCAGCTCCGGCCCAACCGCGTCACGAACGCCGCACTGCTGGCCGCCGCCGGAGACCTGCCTCGCGAACGCTTCCTGCCCGGCAATCTCCATTCGGTGGCCTATGCCGACGACGACGTGCCGCTCGGCAATGGTCGTTTCCTCATGGAGCCGATGGTTCTGTTCCGCCTGATCCAGATCCTGCAGCCGCAGGCGGACGACAAGGCTCTGGTTGTCGCTTCCGGCCGCGGCTACGGCGCCGCCCTGATCGCCCGCCTCGTGGCGAGCGTGACGGCCGTGGAGGGCGATGCGGATCTTGCCACCGCCAGCCGGCAGATCCTTCGCGAGCTCGGCACGACCAATGTCGAGGTGCTCGACGGTATCCCGGAGCAGGGCGCGCCCGGCAAGGGGCCATACGACGTCATCCTGATCGAGGGGGCCGTCCAGGAATTGCCGGCGACGCTGACCGACCAGCTCGCCGAAGGCGGACGTCTGGCGACGGTGCTTGCCGGAACGCCCGGCGCGCTCGGGGTCGCCCAGCTGTTCTTGAAGGAGGGAGGTGTCACCTCCGGCCGGCCGCTGTTCGACGCAGGCACGCCGCCGTTACCTGGTTTCGCGCCTGCACCGCGCTTCAAGTTCTGATCCGTCGGGGTCCGCTTCGTACGTTCTGGGCTACCAATGCCCTTCCGTCCGGTGGTACGCTGCCAGCCACACATGAGGGTAGAAGAATGCGTATCCGGCCCAGGTTGAGGCGCATCCGCGTCGCGGTGGCATGTGCGCTCGCGGTTGGGCTCGGTGGGGCGCCGAGCGCGTGGTCGCAGAGCCTGATCGAGGCCCTCTCGACCACGTACAACAGCAATCCCGACCTGCTCGCGAGCCGCGCGCTGCTGCGACAGACCGACGAATCGCTGGCACAGGCGGTATCCAACTGGCGGCCCCGCGTGACGCTGAACGTCGAGTTCAACAAGCTGCAGTCCAACCGCTATCCGATCGTCACGCAACCGACCTACTATTTCCTGAACGGCAGGTTTACCACCCTGCAGCTCACCCAGCCGCTTTTCCGTGGTGGCAAGACGGTCGCGGAGACCCGGCAGGCACAGGCCAATATCCAGGCACAGCGCGCGGCGCTGGCGGATACCGAGCAGAACGTGATGCTCCAGGGCGTCACGTCATATGCCGACCTGATCCAGAACATCGGCATCGCGGATGCCCGCCGCAACAACGTCAAGGTGCTGGTGCAGCAGCTCGACGCCACACGAGAGCGTTTCCGCGTCGGCGAACTGACGATCACCGACGTATCGCAGTCCGAAGCCCGTCTCGAACTGGCCAAGGCCGACCTCGTCCAGGCCGAGACGAATGTCCGCATCGCCGAGGCGGCCTTCCAACGGACCATCGGCAAGAAGCCCGGCAAGCTGGGCGAAATCCCGCTGATCGGCGGCCTGCCGTCCTCCGAGGAGGAGGCGATCGCCCTGGCGATGGATTCGGGGCCGCGGGCCATCACCGCCGCCCACCGGATCACGGCGGCCAATTATGGCGTCAACAGCGCCGTCGGCGATCTGCTGCCCCAGGTGAACCTGGTCGGCGTCATGCAGCAGCAGAGCGAGCTGCAATATCCGGGCGACCGCTATTACGTGTACGGCGCGCGCGTGCAGGCGGTGATCCCGATCTTCCAGGGCGGCGGCGAATGGTCGAAGATCCGCCAGGCCCGCGAGCTTGTCGGACAGCGCCGCAACGAACTCGACAGTGCCCGGCGCGCGGTCGCGGAGAACGTCATTCGTGCCTGGCGCCAGCTCGATTCGTCTCGTTCGCGCGTCACCTCCTTCGAGGCGCAGGTCCGCGCCAACGAAGTGGCTTTGAACGGCGTCCGCCAGGAAGCGCTGGTCGGATCGCGCACCACCCTCGACGTCCTGAATGCCGAACAGGAACTGTTGAACGCGCAGGTCAACCTCATCCAGGCGCGCCACGACGTGCAGGTGTCGTATTACGGCGTGCTGGCCGGCATCGGTCGCCTCACGGCGCGCACGCTGGCCCTGCCGGTCGAGTACTACGACGAGGAGCGCTACTACAACGATGTCGGCTCGCGCTGGATCGGCTGGGGCAGCAGCGGCGAATCCGGTTCCGGCGCCATTCCGCCATCGACGTCGCCGGCCGGCGTGGCCGGGAGCGGGGTGAGATGAGCAACGCCAAGGCCCCGGGCTCGGACCCGTCGATGGACGATATCCTCGCCTCGATCCGGAAGATCATTTCCGACGACGAAGCGCGTGCACATGCCAATCCCGGGCAGCAGGCTCCGGATGCCCGTCCGCAGAGTGCGCCGGGCGCAGGCGAGCCCGCCCGTTCCCCGGAGGACGTGCTCCTGCTGACGGATCTCGTCGAGGAGCCGCGGCAGACGTCGAACGTCCAACCTATTCCGTTGCCCAGGATCGACCCGGCAAAGGCCAGCGAGATGCCGCAGCCGTCATTGGAGCCGCAGCCCACCGTCGACGGGCTGATCGGGGCAGGGGCGGCGGGCACCACCAGCACCGCCTTCGCGCGCCTCAGCAAGATCGTCCAGGAGAGCGTGCCGCCACCCGCCGCGCAGGATCCCGGTCCATCGCTGGGTTCCGGCGGCAAGACCATCGAGGACCTGGTGAAGGAAATGCTGCAGCCGATGCTGAAGGATTGGCTGGACAAGAACCTGCCACCGCTCGTCGAACGCTATGTCGAACGCGAGATCGCGCGGCTAACACGCCGCTGACCCCCGGCACCCGACCAATCCCGACGCCACGGTGCCGCAACCGTGGCGTTTTTTGTTACAAGGCTTCAAATGCTCGACAAGACCTACGACCCCAAGGAAATCGAGGCCCGCCGCTACCCGGAATGGGAGAATGCCGGCGCCTTCCGTGCCCATCCCGACTCGGCGAAGGCGCCTTACTGCATCGTCATCCCGCCGCCGAACGTGACCGGCAGCCTGCACATGGGCCACGCGCTCGACAACACGCTGCAGGACGTGTTGATCCGCTGGCGTCGCATGAAGGGCGACGACGTCCTGTGGCAGCCGGGAACCGACCATGCCGGCATCGCGACCCAGATGGTAGTGGTGCGCAACCTGGAGCAGGAGGGGATCGGGCTCGCGGTCGAAGGCGCGGCCAAGGCCGACGCCAACAAGAAGCTGCTCAATCGCGAGGAGTTCCTGGCCAAGGTCTGGGAATGGAAAGCCTATTCGGGCGGCACGATCACCAGCCAGCTTCGGCGCCTCGGCGCGTCGTGCGACTGGAGCCGCGAGCGCTTCACCATGGACGAGGGCCTCTCGAAGGCCGTCCTCAAGGTGTTCGTCGAGCTCTACAGGCAGGGCCTCATCTACAAGGACCTGCGTCTCGTCAATTGGGACCCCAAGATGCTCACCGCGATCTCCGACCTCGAGGTCGAGTCCCGCGAGGTGAAGGGCAATCTCTGGTACTTCAAGTATCCGATCGACGGCAGCCCCGACGAATTCATCGTGGTCGCAACGACACGCCCCGAGACGATGCTGGGCGACACCGGCATCGCCGTCCATCCCGACGATCCGAAATGGAAGCATTTGATCGGCAAGCATGCGGTGCTTCCCCTGGTGGGCCGCAGGATCGCGATCGTAGCCGACGAGTATTCCGATCCGGAGAAAGGGTCGGGCGCCGTGAAGATCACGCCGGCGCACGATTTCAATGACTTCGAGGTCGGTCGCCGGCACGGCCTGGAAGCGATCAACATCTTCGACAAGTTCGCACGCGTGAACGGGAACGCGCCCGAGAAGTACCGCGGCCTCGACCGGTTCGATGCCCGCAAGAAGATCGTCGCGGAGATGGAGGAGCTGGGGCTTCTCGACAAGGTCGAGCCGCACACCCATGCGGTGCCTTACGGCGATCGCGGCGGCGTGCCTGTCGAGCCGTATCTCACCGAACAATGGTACGCGGACGCCAAGAAGCTGGCCGAGGCCCCCCTTGCCGCGGCGCGCGACGGGCGGGTGAAGTTCGTGCCCGAGCGCGGCCGCGAGGATTTCTTCCGCTGGATGGAGAACATCGAGCCGTGGTGCGTGTCGCGCCAGCTCTGGTGGGGCCACCAGATCCCGGCCTGGTACGGACCGGACAAGAAAGTCTTCGTCGCGCTCTCCGAGGCCGACGCGAAGGCCGAGGCCTTGGCCCATTACGGCAAGGATGTCGCCCTGGAGCGGGATCCCGACGTGCTCGACACCTGGTTCAGCTCGGCCCTATGGCCGTTCTCGACGCTGGGCTGGCCCGACAAGACGCCGGAACTCGCCAAATACTATCCGACCAGCACGCTGGTCACCGGCTGGGACATCCTGTTCTTCTGGGTCGCCCGCATGATGATGATGGGCATGCACTTCATGAAGGAAGTGCCGTTCCGGACGGTCTACCTGCATGGCCTCGTCACCGACGAGAAGGGCCAGAAGATGTCGAAGTCCAAGGGGAACGTGATCGATCCCCTGGAACTGATCGACAAATACGGTGCCGACGCCCTGCGCTTCACCATGACCTCGCTGGCCGCGTCGCAGGCGGGGCGGCTGCGGCTCTCGCCGGCGCGGGTCGAGGGTGCACGCAACTTCGCGACCAAGCTCTGGAACGCGACGCGCTTTGCGGAGATGAACGGCGCGGCCCTGCCGAAGGGATTCGATCCGGCCTCGGCAAAGCTCACCGTCAACAAGTGGATGCTGGGCGAACTGGCCCGGGCCAACCAGGCGATCGACAGGGCGCTCACCGACTTCCGGCTGAACGAGGCGGCAAACACTCTCTACGAATTCGTGTGGGGCGTCGTGTGCGACTGGTACGTCGAGCTGACCAAGCCGATCGTGCAGGGCGACGACGGTCCCGAGAAGGACGAGACGCGGGCCGTCACGGCGTTCATCCTGCGCGAGACGGTGAAACTGATGCATCCCGTGATGCCGTTCATCACGGAGGAGCTCTGGGACAAGCTCGGCCATCGGGCCGAGCATGGGCCCCTGATCGGCCAACCCTGGCCTGCGCCCACCGCCGTCGACGCGGCATCCGACGCCGAGATGGGATGGCTCGTGAAGCTGATCCAGGACATCCGGTCCGCCCGCGCCGAACTCAACGTTCCGGCCGGCGCCAAGCTGAAGATGCTCGTGATCGGCGGTAACGAGACGACCAGCCGCCGCCTCGAGACCCATCGCGCCGCCATCGAGCGGCTGGCGCGCATCGAGGGGGTGGAATCCGCCGCCTCGGCCCCCAAGGCATCGCTCCAGATCGTGGTCGGCGAAGCGACTTACGCCTTGCCCGTCGGCGACGTGATCGACCTCAAGGCCGAAAGCGCGCGCTTGCAGAAGGAGATCAAGAAGCTCTCCGACGAGGTGGCCAAGATCGATGCCAAACTCGCCAATGCCGCATTCGTTTCCCGGGCGCCCGAAGAGGTCGTCGAGGAGCAGCGCGAGCGACGGACGCAGGCGGAGCAGACAGCCTCCCGGCTGAGTGCGGCTCTTCAGCGACTGGGTGCCTGAGCCAGCCGACTTCCTGTCGGGACTCGGAGCGGCATTGGAACGTCGTGCGCCGCCGCTCCGTTTACATCCAGCTCACGCTGTCGCCGCGGGCATGCTTGAGCGGCCGAACCTCTGGAGGCGTATCTCGGCGCATGGCGCGCCCCCGAGATCGGAGGCGCAAAGGGTGCCGTCGTTCGCGGCGGCGCCTGGAGCCGCTCTTCGCTCCACACGCTGGCATGCCTTGGCCCGCTAGTGCGGGCGGAAGACGTTGCGGCCACCCGACTCTGCGACCGAGACCTTTCGTCGGAGCTGTTCGTTCGTCAGCATGTCCGCCACCAACCCCGGATCGTCCGGCGTCATCGCCACGAAACGGTCGCCGGACTCGTCGAGCCGGCCGATGATGTAGCCGCGTTCCGGCGCATCCTTGCCGTAGGTGACGCAATACGTCTCGATGGTCCCGGTGCCCGCAGGAGCGGTCTCTACGCGACGCCTGGGCCGGGCGTCGAGCTCTGCCTGGAAGATCTTGGGATCCTGGCGGCGCCACGGCCCGCGGGTCGGCTCGGTGGAGTAGAGCCCGGCCGAATGCTTGGTGAGGTAGTTGCCGTTCGCCGTCACCATGCCGAAAGATCCCGGCCTGGACCGTACGACGTTCATCATCTCGGCAATGGAATGAGTGACGTAGTTGTTGCCGGGGCCTCCGAAGAAGGGAAGGCCGCCTGTCACGCTGATCGGCCTTGGATCGTCGTCGGAGAGGCCGATCTCCTTCATCGCGACCTCCACGGCCGACGGGAAGCAGCTGTAGAGATCGAATGCGGCGATGTCGGAGACTCTCTTGCCTGCCATGTCGAGCGCGATGCGCGCACAGCCCCGGATCGCGGGCGATTCGTCCAACCTGTCCCGCTCGGACACGACCCAGGTGTCCGTGCCGTCCGCACAGCCATGCAGGAAGACCCAGCGATCCTCGGGGATACCCCATTCCCGGGCCTTCTCGACCGAGGTGACCAAGACCGCGGCGGACTGGTCGATCATCGCGTTGGAGTTCATCAGGCGGGGATAGGGGAAGCAGATCCAGCGATTGTCCTCCGAGATCGTGGCCAGGCGTTCGGCGCTGTACCCCTCGCGCCGTGTCGCCAGCGGATTTTCCTTCGCCACGGCCGCGAGCCGCGCGAAGAGTCGCCCCATCGCCTTCATGTGGCTGTCTACATCGCGCCCGAGCCCGCCGCGGATCGCGTTCTCCAGCAGCGGGTAGAAATGGATGGCCGCGCGCAGATCGTGCCGCGCTTCTTCCTCGCTGAAGCCGAAACGCGGATCGCCGATCCGTGTCGGCTCCCCGCCAGGATCTTCCTTCCAGTCGATCTTGAGACCGGCGCGGCGCGCGTTCTGCGTGCTGCGCAGCAGTTCGGCGCCGCAGACCAGCGCCAGTTCCGTCTCGCCGTTCGCGATCTCCTCGGCAAACCGGTTGACCAGGTATTGGGGCATGTTCCCGCCCGAATGGGTGTAGAGCAGCTGGCGCGGCGTGGCACCGAGTCGGTTGGCCACGCTGCGCGGCGGGTTGCTCGACCGGCCAAACGGGGAAGCGAAGCGCGGGCTGATGTCGCTGAAGAACTCCAGCACTGCGACCGCGTCCACGTTGCGGCCCAATGCGTCCGGGCCCGCCTTGGCGCCGGCATCCGCCAGGGCGAGCTTCGCCGCTTCCGCGCAGAAGGCGACGCTGGAACGCTCGCTGGACGGCTCGCCCGTGGTGTCGGTGATCTGGCCGGCGCCGACGAGGATGGGGGTGCGGGGATCGATCATTTGCGCAGGGCCTCGATGTCGGCGGGGGAAAGCCCGGCCTCTGCCAGCACGCTTTCGGTATGCTCGCCCAGGCTGGCGACCTTGGGGCCGCTCTGCAGAGACGAGCCCGAGAAGCGGAAGGGAGGTGCCGGGGATTTATAGGAACCGCCGGCGTCCTCGATGGTACAGAGCGATCCGCGATGTTCGACCTGCGGGTCCTTCAAGGCCTCCGTGACCGTGACATAGGGAGAGCAGGGGACGCCATGCTTCTCCAATGCGGCGACGCATTCCTTGACCGTCATGGTCTTCGACCATTGTTCGAATCCATCGACGAACTGGCCCCAGTTGAGGCGCCGGTCGGCGTATTTCTCGAAGCGCGGGTCGGTCAGCCATTCGCGGTGGCCGGCGGCGACGCACATGTCCTGGAAGGTCTTCTCGCTGGCCGTGGCGAGCATGACGTAGCCATCCTTGGCCTCGACGGGGCCGTACATCGGCCGCGACGGCATCTCGAAGTCGAACTGCGCGCGATTGACCTCGCCCAGCAGCATGCCGACCAGCGTCTCGAACATCGACACGTCGACCATCTGGCCCTTGCCGGTCGCATGACGCTGATGCACGGCCGCAAGGATGCCGCCCAGCGCATAGGCACCGCTCGCATAGTCGGCGACGAAGATACCGCAATTGTCCGGCCGCTCGCGGCCCTGCTGGTAGCCGAGATGGGCCATGTCGTAGCCCGTGGCGGCGTGGATCACCGGGGCATAGGCCGGCCGGCCGGCGCCGGGGCCGGTCTGCCCGTAACCCGAAATGGCGCAATAGATCAGCCCCGGATTGATCTTCGCCAGCTCGGCATAGTCGAGACCCAGCCGCTTCATGACGCCGGGCCGGTAGTTTTCCAAAAGGATGTCCGTCGTCTCCACCAGCTTCTTGACGGCAGCGACCGCTGCCGGCTTCTTGAGGTCGAGCGCCAGCGACTTCTTTCCGGCATTGAGCTGGCCGAACATCGTGCTGTGGCCGCTGCGCTGGACCGGACGGGAGCGCATCAGCTCGCCTTCGGGCGCCTCGATCTTGATAACCTCGGCACCCATGTCGGCGAGCAGGCGGGTGCAATGCGGCCCCGCGATCGTCGTGGAAAAGTCGAGGACGCGCAGGCCGTCCAGCGGCCTCTTCTGTTCACTCATGGGTCACCGTGCAGCAAGGATGAGGACGACGCCGCCGACCACGAGGAGACTGCCGATCCATTCGCCGACGGATGGCCGCTCCTTGAGGACGAGGCGGGAGGAGATGAAGGTGAAGACGAGTTCGATCTGACCCACCGCGCGCACCAGCGCGGCGTTCTCCAGCGTCATGGCAAGCGCCCAGCCCGCCGATCCGAGGACACTGAAGATGCCGACCCAGATCGACGATCGCCAGTTGAACCAGACCTTTCCGAGCTGGGCGCGGTCGCGCCGCGCGAGATACAGCGCCATCAACACCATCTGGATGGTGTTCATGCAGGCCAGGACGGTGATGCCGCGCACCATGAAGTCGCCGTCCGGCAGGACTTTCGATGCCTCCCGGATCGTGCCGGCGGCGATGGCGAAGATCGCGCCGGAAAGGATGCCGTACACCGCGCCCTTGTGCGTGAGGTCCGCCAGAATGCCGCGGATGTCGGACAGCCGGCCGCGCACGCTCAGGATGGCGACGCCGCCGAGGCAGACGAGGATGCCCATCCACGCACCGACACGCAGCGGCTCGCCCGCGATGAAGGTCGCGAACAGCGCGACGAACACGGTCTCCGTCTTGGAATAGACCGTGCCGACGGCGAAGTTGCGTAGCGAGAAAGCGTGGATCATCAGCGAAGTGGCGATGATCTGAGCGACACCCGCGATGGTGACGAGCAACAGGAAGTAGGCGGAAATCGGCGGGATCGTGCGTCCCGTTCCCCAGACGAGGAAGGCCAGTGCCCCCAGCGCCAGCGGGGCGCCGTAGAGGTAACGGACGAAGTTCGCACCATCGACGCTCAGGATTCCCCTGATCTTCTGCTGCATCGTCGTACGGATGTTCTGGCAGAGCGCGGCAGCGATGGTGATCGGTATCCAGAGCGGCACGTATCCCCCTTTGCCGGCAGTGTAGGTGCGGGCGGGGACGGGCTCCAGAGCCCGATGAAGATATCGCCCTGCGGCCGCCGGCCGGCGACTATGGGCGCAGATCGGCGCCGACGGCGTCCGCGACCGAATTGAACCCGTCGCGGGCCAGAAGGGCCGCCAGTTCCGTTTTGATGCGGCGGATCAGAGGCGGACCCTCGTAAACCATGGCTGAATAGAGCTGCACCAGCGTCGCGCCCGCCCGGATCTTCGCATAGGCGTCGGCCCCCGAGGCGACGCCGCCGCAGCCGATCAGGGGAAACTGCCCTTCGGTCCGCCGAGCGGTCTTGCGCAGTACCTCGGTCGAGAGCGTCATCAGGGGCATGCCTGACAGGCCGCCGGTCTCGCCGCGGCGATCCGACGTCAGCGTGGCCGGCCGCGAGAGGGTCGTATTCCCGACGATGAGGCCGTCGAGCCTGAGGTCGCGGCAGACGAAGACGATATCGTCGAGATCGTCGTCGGTCGCATCCGGGGCGATCTTGACGACGAGAGGCACGGGCTTGGCGGCGATCGCATCCTGGACCCGCTTCAGGAGGCCGGCGAGTTCGGTGCGTCCCTGCAGATTGCGCAGCCCCGGCGTATTGGGCGAGGAGACGTTGCAGACGAGATAATCCGCGTAAGGCGCCAGCGCGACGCACCCGGTGACATAGTCCGCGGCACGGTCGGTGCTGTCCTTGTTCGCACCGATATTGACGCCGACGAAGCCGCGACGCGGGCGGGCGGCGAGACGGGCGCGCGCCGCCTCCAGCCCGTGGCCGGGGAAGCCCATGCGGTTGATGACACCGCGATCCTCGGACAGGCGGAACAGGCGAGGGCGCGGATTACCCTCCTGCGGCCGCGGCGTGACACTGCCGATCTCGACCAGCCCGAAGCCTTGCCGGAGCATGGCATCCGCCACTTCCGCATTCTTGTCGAACCCGGCGGCCAGCCCGATCGGATTTGGCAGCCGCCGCCCCCAGACCGTGATGCCGAGCGACCTTGCATCTGGTCGCCGGTCCTCCGGCACCAAGCCGGTCTTCAGTGCGCGGATTGCCCAACCGTGTGCGGCTTCCGCGTCCATGCGGGAAAAGAGGGTGTCGGCGAGACGGTACCAAGCAGCCATGCCGTCTGGTTAGCAGAGGTCGCCTGTGGAGCGCTTGCAGGCGGCAAAGACTGAGCAAAGTGGACGGATTCGATGCGAGTGCCAGGTCCCTGACACTCCCGCCGGTCAACAGGCGCGCTCCGCTTGAGACGACCTAGCGCCGGTCCATCCCGCCCTGATTGGGGCGCAGGGCCGGAGAGTCGCTGAACACGACCTGGAACAGTTCCCGGAAGAGTTCCGCCACCCGTGGATCGGTGGGGCCATTGGCTTGCGTCCAGGCCGTCGTCTGCGACATCGCCATGTCGTTCCGGCAATAGATCGCATAGACGTAGAAGACGCCGGGCCGGCTCTGGGCAAAACGCTTCTCGCCCTTGCAGACGGCGTCGCTGTTCAGGTTGCTCGCGGGATCCGCCACCAGATAGAGCCGGTAGTTCGGGCGGGGTGGCTCGGGCGGCGGATCGTAGGTGAAGGTGAGGGCGGGGCGAGGCTTGGCGGCCTGCATCAGGGGCAGGAGGTCGCGTGCCACCGCCTCCGGATCCATCGCAGGGAAGGGATTGCCTTCCAGGATGACCTGGAAATTCTTGCCGTCGGTCGCCGCGAAGAACTCGCGGTAGTCGTACTGCACGGCATAGAAAGTGCCACCGATGGTCGCCGCATAGGCCGCGAGGGGCATCGCCGCCACGGCGGCCACCAGGGCCGCGAGCCGGGTCTTGATGCGCATGGGCTGCTTCCTCCAGGACGTCTTCCGCCCGGTTTATACGCCTCGGCCCTCGTCGCGGGCAGTCAAATTATCGAGCGCAAATCCTAGACGTCGAGGTCGCGGGCGAACTTTGCGTTCTCCTGGATGAAGGCGTAGCGCTTCTCGGGCTTCCGTCCCATCAGGTCTTCCACCAGCGTCCGCGTCCGCATCTCGTCGCGGCGGTCGTCCGAGCTGGCCGCCGTCGGCACGTCGACCTTCAGGAGCACCCGCTTGCTCGGATCCATCGTGGTCTCGCGGAGGTGGACGGACTGCATCTCGCCCAGGCCCTTGAAGCGCGTGATATCGGCCTTGCCGCCGAACTGCGTCCGGACCAGTTCGTCCTTCTGCGCGTCGTCCTGGGCATACTCGGTGCGGCCACCCTTGCTGATGCGGTAGAGCGGCGGCTGGGCGAGGTAGAGATGGCCGTTCTCGATCAGCTTCGGCATCTCGCGATAGAAGAACGTCATCAGCAGCGACGCGATATGGGCGCCGTCGACGTCCGCATCGGTCATGATGATCACGCGCTCGTAGCGCAGCCGGTCGTCGTTGTAGTTGGCGCCGGTGCCGCAGCCCAGCGCCTGGATCAGATCCTGGACTTCCTGGTTCTCGCGCAGCTTCTCCGCGCTGGCGCTCGCCACGTTCAGGATCTTGCCGCGCAGCGGCAGGATGGCCTGCGTCTCGCGGTTGCGCGCCGCCTTGGCGGAACCGCCGGCCGAATCTCCCTCGACCAGGAAGATCTCGGTATCGTTGGAGGTGGACGAACTGCAATCCGCCAGCTTGCCGGGCAGGCGGAGCTTGCGCGTCGCGGTCTTGCGCTGCTGCTCGCGATCCTGCTTGCGGCGCAGCCGCTCCTCGGCCTTGGAGATGACATGCTCGAGCAGGACGTTGCCGGCTTCCTTGTCGCCGGTCAGCCAATGCTCGAAATTGTCGCCCACGATCGTCTCGACGAGCTTGGTCGCCTCGACGCTGACCAGCTTTTCCTTGGTCTGCCCCTGGAACTGCGGCTGCTCGATGAAGACCGAGACGAGGCCCGCGGCGCCATCCAGCACGTCGTCGGCCGTGATGATCGATCCCTTGCGGTTGCCGGTCAGCTCGGCGTAGCGCTTGAGGCCGCGTACCAAGGCGCTGCGGAAACCGGATTCGTGCGTGCCGCCGTCGGATGTCGGAACCGTGTTGCAATAGGAACGGACGAAGCCTTCCTCGTCGCTCGGCCACCACACGGCCCATTCCACCTTGCCGCGGATCGTGCTGTTGCCCTCGTTCTTCGCCTCGCCGGCGAACGGCTGCGGCACGACGGTGGCGCGTTGCCCGATCTCGCTGGTCAGATAGTCCTTGAGGCCGCCGGGGAAATGGAAGGTCTCTTCCTCCGGCACGCCACCCGCCTTGGGCAGCATGGACTTGTCGCAGCGCCAGCGGATCTCGACGCCGCGATAGAGGTAGGCCTTGGAACGCGCCATCCGGTACAGGCGCTCTGCCGAGAAGACCTGCTTGCCGAAGATCTCCGCATCGGGATGGAAAGTGACGGTCGTGCCGCGCCGGTTGTGGGCGGGGCCCGCCGCCTTGAGCTTCGACGTGGGCAGGCCACGGGAGAAGGTCTGCACCCAGGCCTGCCGGTCGCGCGCCACGTCGACCACCAGCTCGTCCGACAGGGCGTTCACGACCGAAATGCCGACGCCGTGCAGGCCGCCGGAGGTCGCGTAGACCTTGTTGTTGAACTTGCCGCCGGAATGCAGCGTGGTGAGGATGACTTCGAGGGCCGACTTGTTCTTGAACTTGGGATGGGGGTCGGTCGGGATGCCGCGTCCGTTGTCCCGGACCAGCACCCGGTTGCCGTCCAGCAGTTCCAGCCAGATCGTGTCGGCATGGCCGGCCACCGCTTCGTCCATCGAATTGTCCAGCACCTCGGCGACGAGGTGGTGCATCGCCCGCTCGTCGGTGCCGCCGATATACATGCCGGGGCGCTTGCGGACGGGTTCGAGCCCCTCCAGCACCTCGATGTCATGGGCCGTGTAGGAATTTTCCTTCGGACCGGCGGCACGCTTGCCACCGCCCGACCGATCGAAGAGATCGCCGTTCTTTGCCATGCCTGCTTCTTAATCTTTGCGCAGCCGCGCGAGGGGTCGCCGGTGGCCGCTAAGCCGCCCGTATGGTAGCAAATTCAAGAGAAAGCAACCACATCCGGTAGGACATTGATGACCGAAAGTCGCCGCGATCCGATCATAAGGACAGTCCCGCAGCCGGCGGACATGAACGGCAATGGCGATATCTTCGGCGGATGGGTGCTCAGCCAGATGGACATTGCGGGCGGCGCGCTCGCCTTCCGGGTCGCGAAAGGCAGGGTGGCCACCGTCGCGATCACGGCGATGACCTTCGTCCAGCCGATCAAGGTCGGAGACATGGTGTCGATCTATGGAGAGGTCGTGAAAGTGGGCCGCACGTCGATCACGATAGCCCTCGAGACGGTGGTGCAGCGCCGCCACGAGGAAACCGATTTTCGCGTCACGCACGGGACATTCGTCTTCGTCGCCATCGACGAGGAGGGAAAGCCGCGCCCAGTCCCCCCGCTGGAGCCGGCCCCTTGAAGCTGCTTTCCGCAATTGTCGCCGGCGTGGCACTGCTGGCCCCGGCCATCGCCGCCGCGCATCCGCACATCATCGTGCAGCAGGTCGTCCGGGCGATCGCCAAGGACGGGAAGTACACCCATGTCGAGATGGAGTGGCGCTTCGACCCGATGGCCAGCGAGGTCGAGATCCCGTTGATCGACGAGGACAAGAACGGGAAGTTCTCGCCGCGCGAGATCAAGCTGCTGTCCGACGAGATGATGCCGGAGCTCAAGAGCTACGGATACCTGACCTGGCTGAACAGCGGCGCCAAGGATTTCCGACCTCCCAAGCCGCCGCAGTTCGTCGCCCGGATCGACGATCCGGCTTCCTTCATACCGCCGGAATGGGACCGCAACGCCGGCGACAACGCAGGCATGCCGATGCCGCAGAACAAGCGCGCCGGCCCCGGCGCCGAGCCGCCGCGCAAGAAGGGGCCTCGCAACCTTGTCTATGTCATGCGCTTCGCACTGCCCGAGCCGACCAAGATGTTCTCGATCTCCACCTATGATCCGGAAGACTTCATCCGCATCGAGGTCGACAAGGCGAGCGTTCCGCACGATTGCGTGCTGACCAAGAGCACGACCCACAAGTCCGAATTCATCCGGGGCTATCCCGTGTTCGCCGACACCGTCACATGCCAGCTCCCGTGAGGACGGATTTGCTGCGCTCACCGTTTCTATGGATCGGCGTCCTGCTGCTGGCCGCGCTGATCGGTGCGCTTGTCTTCAGCGACGGTGTTGCCGAGCTGGCACGCTATTCGGCCGAGTATCAGCGCCGTATCCAGCATCTCCTGTCGACGTCGCTGCGCGACGTCCAGTCGGGGTCCGGTACGCTGGCGCTATGGACGCTGGCCACGATCTGCTTCGGCTATGGCGTGCTGCACACGCTTGGGCCAGGACACGGCAAGGCCGTCGTCGTTGCCTATTTCCTCGACGCCAGCCGCCCGCGCGCCTGGATCGAAGGCATATTCGCCGGTGGTTGGATCGCCTTCACGCACACGCTCGCCGCGCTCCTCCTCGCGGCCATCCTGAAGCTTTCGGCCACGGCCGGCCTGTTCGGCGCGCTGCGCGAAGTCCGCAACGTCGAGATCGTCTCCTACACGCTGATCCTGCTGATCGGCTTCTGGCGCCTCTGGGCCGGCATCACCGGCCGGCTGCACGAACATCCTCACGGCGACCACGACCATCACCACCATCCCTCGGACGGGCATGCCCACCCGCATGCGCACGATCATAGCCACCACCACCACGATCATGCCCAGCGCACCATTGCCGGCTGGCTGCTGCTGACGGCTGCCGGCATCGCCCCCTGCGCGGGCGCGCTGATCGTGATCCTGCTGGCGATCGCGCTCGACGTGTTGTGGGCCGGCGTGATCGGCGTTCTCGCCATCGCCTTCGGGATGGCCATCACGCTGGCCGGCATCGGCATGGCCTCTATGCTGGCGCACCGCCTGATCATCGCCGAAGGGCGCTCGCAGGATATCGGCCGCCTGACGGCGATCGCGGCCTCCCTGATCGTCATCGCGACCGCGGGCACGCTGCTGCTGGGATCGCTCGAACGTTTCCTGCGCTAGCCCGTGGCTGCAGCCCTGCCGACGCCCGGCCGATCGACGCGTCCCTTGCTGGGCGTGCTCTTCATGTGCACGGCCTGCACGCTGTTTCCCATCATGAACGGGCTCGTGAAATTGCTGGCCGCGAGCTACGACCCACAGCAGATCGTCTGGTTCCGCATCGTCTCGCATCTGGTGCTGGTCGTGGCCGTCTTCCTGCCTCGCATGGGCCTTGGCCTCTTCAGGACCCGCAGCCTCGGCACCCAGGCCGTCAGCTCGGTGGTGATGCTTCTCTCGACCCTGTTCTTCTTCTCGGCCGTGAAGTCCATTCCGGTGGCCGAGGCGATCTCCGTCACCTTCGTCGCGCCGCTCGCCGTCGTGCTGCTGGCCTGGCCGATGCTGGGCGAGCGCATCACCCCGTTCAGGCTCGCCGCGGTGATCGTGGGCTTTGCGGGGGTGCTGATCGTGATCCGGCCGGGCAGCGCGGTCTTCCAGTGGGCGTCGCTGCTGCTGCTCTGCAGCGCCATCTGCTACGCGATCTACCAGATCCTGATCCGCCGGCTGGCAGGTGTCGATCATCCCGCCACATCGATCTTCTACAGCGTGCTGCTTGGCGCCGTGATCATGTCGGCATGGTTGCCCTTCGTCTGGAAAATGCCGGCGACCTGGAGCGACTGGGCCTTGCTCTGCTCGCTCGGGCTGTTCGGCGGCCTCGGCCACTATTGCGTCGCCAAGGCGATGACCTACGCTTCCGCCAACTTCATCGCGCCCTTCAACTACACGCAGATGATCGGCTCCGTGATCGTCGGCTACCTGCTGTTCGCCGAGGTGCCGGACCTCTACACCTGGCTCGGCACCGCGGTCATCGTGGCCGCGGGCCTCATGGTCGGCCTGCAGGGCAGGCGGGCGCAGCCTTCCTAGCTAAAGGCCGAGCGCCGACAAGTCGGGGGCGAGACGGTGGAATTCCGTCGCGTCCTGGAAGGCCTTGCCGAGCCGCAGCACCTGGCTTTCCGCGAACGGCTTGCCGACGATCTGGATGCCGACCGGAAGTCCTCGCGACCGGCCGGCCGGCATCGAGAGGCCACAGAGGCCGAGATAGTTGGCCGGCCGTGTCAGGTAGCCGGGGATGGGCGAGAATTCGTCGACCTCGGACACCGGGATGGCGGGGATGGCCAATGTCGGCAGCAGGATCGCATCGTGCGCCGAGAACCAGTCGGCGAAAGCGCGGCGGCGTGCCGCCATCGCCCGGATCTCCTCGGCATAGGCGCCGGGCTCCAGCGCCTTGGCAGCCTGGGCACGCGCACGCACGCCAGGTCCGATCGCCTGCCCGAGATCTTCGATATAGGCCCGATGCAACGAATAGGCCTCGGAGGAGATGATGGTGCCGGCCGGCTTGGAGAGGTCGAAGTACCAGTCCGGCAGGCGCACGGCCTCGACGATGGCGCCCAGCCCCTCGAACGTCCGGGCCGCCGTCTGCCAGGCCATGACGACATCGGGATCCATGAAATCGGGCAACTGCCTGCTGTCCGGGATGGCGATGCGGACGCCTTCGATGGAACCCGGCTGCACCGCCGCCATGAAGTCGTCCAGCGGCTGGCCAAACGTCGTCGGATCGCGCGGGTCGGGAGCGGCGAGCGCGCTCAGAAGAAGGGCGCAATCCTCGACGCAGCGCGCCATTGGGCCGATCGAATCGAGGCTCCAGCTCAGCAGCATCGTGCCCGCAAGGCCGATGCGGCCGAACGTGACCTTGAGTCCGACCAGCCCGTTGAAGGCCGACGGGATACGCACGGAGCCCCCGGTGTCGCTGCCGATACCGGCCGGCGTCAAACGGGCTGCGACCGCCACGCCCGTGCCGCTCGACGAGCCGCCCGCAACACGATGGGTGCCGAGGTCCCAGGGATTCCACGGTGCTCCCATCAGGGGGTTCGTCCCCCAGCCGCCGAAGGCGAACTCGACCATGTGCAGCTTGCCGAGCGGCACCATCCCGGCGGCCGTCAGGCGCTCCACCGTCGTCGACGTGATGCCGGCCACGCGGCCTTCGAACATCTTCGAGCCGCCGGTCCCGACCTTGCCCGCGATGTCGCAGAGATCCTTGTAGGCAATCGGCAGGCCATGCAGCGCGCCGAGCGGAAAGCCGGAAGAGCGCGCGGTGTCCGCCGCCGAGGCCAGCGTGCGCGCTTCGTCGCCGTATACGTCCACGAAGGCATGCAGCTTGTGATCGGCCTTGGCGATGCGCGCCAGCAGGGCGTCGACGACTTCCCGGGAAGAGAATTGACGCGTCGCAAGCCCCGCCGAAAGCTCGGTAAGGGTCTTCTCGTGGAGGTTCATCAGTAGGTGGCCCTTCCGCCGGAAAGATCGAACGTGGCACCTGTCGCGAAGGTGCAGAGAGGGGAGGCAAGCCAGGCGACCATCTCGGCGACTTCCTCGACCTCGCCGAAGCGATTCATGGGAATTTTGGAAAGCATGTACTGGATATGCTGCTCGGTCATCTGGCTGAACAACTCCGTGCGGACCACGGCCGGTGCGACGCAGTTCACCAGCACGCCCGTCGTTGCAAGTTCCTTGCCGAGCGACTTGGTAAGGCCGATCACACCGGCCTTGGAGGCGGAGTAGGCGGATGCATTCGGGTTGCCTTCCTTGCCGGCCACCGATGCGATGTTGACGATGCGTCCCCAGCGGCGCTTCGCCATGCCGGCCGCGACCGCGCGATTGCACAGGAAGACCCCGGTAAGGTTGATTTCGATGACCTGGCGCCACGCCTCGACCGGGTAATCCACGACCGTGGTGTTCGGACCGGTGATGCCCGCGCTGGCGATCAGGATGTCCGGCGGCGCCAGTTCGGCGGCGGTGCGTTCGAGGGCGGCGGCCACGGACGCCTCGCTCGTGACGTCCACGTCCACCGCAAGGGCCGATCCCAGGGTTACGGCAGATGCCTGCGCCTGGGCGAGGTCGCGATCCCAGAGCGCGACCCTGCCACCGCCCGCCACGATCTTCGCGGCGCAGGCGAGGCCGATCCCGCGTGCCCCGCCGGTCACGACGGCAGTCCGGCCCGCGAACAAACCAGGTTGCATCATCTCCTCCCAAGCGCTTGATTTACCGAGTTATTCCTACCATATCGGCGCCCCCATCCATCCGCTACACTGTTGGCGTCGCGCTTCTCGAGTTCCCGGGAGTTCCATGTCTTCGTCCGTGCCGGCGTCGATCGACGCCACCGTCGAGCTGCTGAAGGGTGGCGACTATATTGCCGACCGCAGCCTTGCCACTGTCCTCTACCTGGCCCTCAAGCTCGGCCGGCCGTTGTTCTGCGAGGGCGAGGCAGGTGTCGGAAAGACCGAGATTGCGAAGGTGCTGGCGACGACACTCGGCCGTCCGCTGATCCGTCTGCAATGCTACGAGGGGCTCGATGTCGCCTCGGCGGTGTACGAATGGAACTATGCGCGCCAGATGATCGAGATCCGGCTCGCAGAGGCGCAGGGTGTGAGCGACCGGGGCGAGCTTGCCGCCGACATCTTCAACGAACGCTTCCTCATCCGCCGCCCGTTGCTCGAAGCCCTGCAGCCCCATATATCGGGCGCGCCAATCCTGCTGATCGACGAACTGGACCGCACCGACGAGCCTTTCGAGGCCTACCTTCTGGAAGTCCTCTCGGACTTCCAGGTGACGATCCCCGAACTCGGCACGGTCAAGGCCGCCGAGCGACCGATCGTCATCGTCACCTCCAACCGCACCCGCGAGATCCACGACGCGCTGAAGCGCCGCTGCTTCTACCATTGGGTCGACTATCCCGACCTGCAGCGCGAACTGGAAATCCTGAAGGTCAAGGCGCCGGGCGCGGGGGAGCGCCTGTCGCGCCAGGTGGTGGGTTTCGTCCAGGAGCTGCGCAAGCTCGACCTGTTCAAGGCGCCGGGCGTGGCGGAATCGATCGATTGGGCCACGGCGCTGTCGGAGCTGAATGCGCTCGACCTCGATCCGCGCACCATCAACGACACGCTGGGCGTGCTGCTCAAGTACCAGGACGATATCCAGCGCCTGCAGGGATCGGAGGCGGCCGACATCCTGCGCAAGGTGAAGTCCGACATCGCCGCGCAGCCGCTGGGCTGACGCCCGACGATGGATGCGCTCGCCGATCCTGCCGCATCGCCCGAGGACGGGAAGGGGCGGCTCGCGACCAACATCGTTCACTTTGCCCGGACTTTGCGCACCGCCGGGCTGAAGGTGGGGCCGGGCCAGATCCTGCGCGCCATCGAGGCGGTTGAGGCCGCCGGCTTGCGCAATCGCGACGATTTCTACTGGACGCTCCATTCGGTGTTCGTGAACCGCCGCGACCAGCGCGAGATCTTCGATCAGGCCTTCCACGTCTATTGGCGCAATCCGCGCCTGCTCGAGAAGATGATGGAGATGCTCCTGCCCCAGGTCGGCGTTCCGGCGGAGCAGGACAACCGCAAGCAGCTCAGCCGGCGCCTGCAGGAAGCCCTGCAGCCGGGGCGCGGCGAGGCGCCGGAAGAGGCCGACGAACCGCCCGAGGTCGAAGTCGAGGCGACCTTCACGGTGTCGGACCGCGAGGTCCTGCAGCGCAAGGATTTCGAACAGATGTCGCAGGCCGAGATCGACGAGGCTCTGCGGGCCATCGCGCGCCTCCGGCTGCCCGTGCCGGAGCGCCGCACGCGGCGCCACCAGCCGGCCCGGCGCGGGCCGCGCGTCGACTTCCGCGCCTCCCTTAGGCGAGCATTGCGGCCGGAAGGGCTGACCGAGCTGCGCCGGCGCGAGCCGCGGCGCCGGCCGCCGCCGCTCGTCATCCTCTGCGACATCTCCGGGTCGATGGCGCGCTATACGCGGATGTTCCTGCATTTCATGCATGCCATCACGAACGACCGCGACCGCGTCTATTGCTTCACCTTCGGCACACGGCTATCCAACGTCACGCGCGCCCTCCGCAGCAAGGATGTGGACGAGGCGCTGCAGAAAGCTTCGGCGCAGGTCGAGGATTGGTCGGGCGGCACGCGCATCGGCCAGACCCTGCACGAATTCAACAACCACTGGTCGCGCCGCGTGCTCGGGCAGGGGGCGGTGGTCCTCCTGATCACGGACGGTCTGGACCGGGAAGGCGGATCGGGCCTGCATGAGGAAATGGAACGCCTCCATAAATCCTGCTCACGCCTGATCTGGCTGAACCCGCTCTTGCGGTACGATGCGTATGAGCCCAAATCTCAAGGCAACAAGGCCATGCTGCCGCATGTCGACGAATTCCGGCCGGTCCACAATCTCGAAAGTCTTTCCGGACTGATTTCGGCGCTCGGTAAGCCGGAGGCCGCCGGCGACAAGCGGCTTTCCGGATGGCAGACCCAGCTTCGCAAGGAGTAGGCCCATGAACGACGCACTGGATGTCCTGGAACAGGTCGGCAAGTGGAAGGCCGACGGGAAGGGGGTCGCCCTAGCGACCGTCATCACGACCTGGGGCTCCTCGCCACGCCCGGTCGGCAGCCAGCTCGGCGTGGACGAGGGCGGCGCCATGGTGGGTTCCGTCTCCGGCGGCTGCATCGAGGGCGCCGTCGTGCGGGAAGCCATCGAGGCGATCAAGGACGGCAAGCCGCGCCTGCTGGATTTCGGCGTCACCGACGAGCAGGCCTGGGATGTGGGCCTCGCCTGCGGCGGCAAGGTGCAGGTCTTCGTCGAGAAGGTGAACTGATCCATGAAGGCGGAGACCCTCGCGGCCCTTCAGGAGGCCCGCAGCAAGCGTCGCGCACTGGCGCTCGCCACGCGCCTGAGCGACGGCGCCGAGACGCTGGTTTCGCCGGGCAACGTTTCCGGCGACCAGGCCGGCGACGATGCCCTGGTGACAGCAGCGCGGCGCGCCCTGGAGATCGGCAAGAGCGAGACCGTCGAGATCGGCGGCCAGCGCTTCTTCCTGAACGTCTATGTTCCGCCGGCCCGCCTCGTCATCGTGGGCGCGGTCCATATCGCCCAGTCGCTTGCGCCCATGGCATCGCTCATGGATTTCGACGTCACGGTCGTCGATCCACGGCGCGCCTTTGCGACCGACAGCCGCTTTCCCGGCGTGACGGTGATGCAGGAATGGGCCGACGAGGCCTTCGAGAAGATGGGACTCGACGTGTCGACTGCCGTCGTCACCCTGACGCACGATCCGAAGCTGGACGATCCTGCGCTGGAATACGCGCTGAAGTCCGATGTCTTCTATATCGGCGCGCTGGGCAGCCGTAAGACGCATGCCAAGCGGAAGGAGCGGCTTGCGGCAGCCGGCATCACCGACGAACAATTCGCGCGCGTGCATGGTCCGGTCGGCCTGAACATCGGGGCGAAGTCGCCGGCCGAGATCGCCGTATCGATCCTGGGCCAGATCGTCGAGGTGAAAGCGCGGCGCCTCGAAGCCCTTGCCGCCCCGAAGGCAGAAGCGGCGTGAAATTCGGCGACACGCCGATCGAGGAGGCGACTGGCGCCATCCTCGCCCACGGATGGCGCACCGACGGGGTGAGCTTCGCCAAGGGGCGTGTCCTGTCGACCGAAGATGTCGGCAAGCTCAAGGCTGCCGGCGTCGCATCGGTCGTCGCCGCGCGCCTTGATCCAGACGATCTTCACGAAGACGAAGCGGCCGCGACCGTGGCCCGGGCCCTGGCAGGCGAGGGCATCGAGGTGACGGCCCCCTTTACCGGCCGCTGCAATCATTTCGCCCGGGAAGCCGGCCTTGCGGTCATCGACCACGAGCGTATCGACGCGCTGAACGAACTGCACGAATCGGTCACCGTCGCCACGCTGGCGCCGTTCGCACGCGTCCAGCCCCGCCAGATGGTGGCGACCGTGAAGATCATCCCCTACGGCGCCCCTCGAACGGCCGTCGCGCGGGCCGTTGAGGTTGCCATGGCCGCCAACCGGCCCATGGTCTCGATCGCCCCGTTCAGATCGATGCGGGCCGGTCTCGTTCAGACGCGGCTGCCTGCGACGCGCGACAAGGTCCTCGAGAAGGCGCTCGCCACGACGACGAAGCGTCTGTCCTCGCTCGGCAGCGAACTGGTTGGCGAGCGGCGGGTCGGCCACGATGCCGCGTCCATCGCCAACGCGCTGGCGGAGCTGGCGGCCGAAGGGTGCGACCTGTTCCTCGTCGCCGGCGCGTCGGCCATCGTCGACCGCCACGACGTCATTCCGTCGGGCATCCAGGCGGCGGGCGGGCGCCTCGTTCATTTCGGCATGCCCGTCGATCCGGGCAATCTGCTGCTCACGGCCGAGCTCGACGGTAAACCGGTGCTGGGCCTGCCGGGCTGTGCGAAGTCGCCGAAATACAACGGCTTCGACATGGTCCTGGAACGCCTCGCCGCGCGCCTGCCGGTCGGACGTGCCGAGATCGTGCGCATGGGCTCGGGCGGTCTCCTGGCAGAGATCTCAAGCCGTCCGCAACCACGCGACGACGCCGAGACGGGCGAAGGGCCACAGCAGGCTCCCCGCGTCGCCGTCCTCGTCCTCGCAGCCGGCAGATCGACGCGCATGGGCGGCCCCAACAAGCTGCTGGCCGAGACCGGCGGGACGTCGCTGGTCGTCCATGCAGTGAGGTCGGCGCTCGCCTCGCAGGCCGTCGAGGTGGTCGTGGTGGTGGGCCACATGGCGGATCGGGTCCGGGAGGCCGTGGAGCAGGCCGTTCCGGCAACGCCGCGGCTTCGCTTCGTCGCGAACCCGGATTTCGCCGACGGTCTGAGCACTTCCGTGCGCGCCGGAATCGCCGCGCTCGGCAGCCACATCGATGCCGCGGTTGTGCAACTCGGCGACATGCCGGGCGTGAGCGCCGCTCTGCTCGACCGGCTCATGGCGGCATTCAGTCCGGTCGAAGGTCGGGCGATCTGCGTGCCGACATCGGGAGGCAAGCGGGGCAACCCGGTGCTCTGGGCACGGCGCTTTTTTCCCGAGATGGCACAATTGTCGGGCGACAGCGGCGCCAAGCACCTCATCGGCGAGCACGACGACCTCGTCTGCGAGGTCGAGATGCAGGGCGACGCGGTCCTGACGGATATCGACACGCCGGAGGCACTTGCGGCCTGGAAGAGGCGGGAGACATCATGAGTTTCGACGTCGCCGCGGTCCGGCGCCAGTTCCCCATCCTGTCCGAGATCATCGACGGCAAGCCGGTCCACTATCTGGACAATGGCGCCTCGGCCCAGACGCCGCTCGCGGTGCTGGACGCGGTGCGGCGCTACGAGACGACAAGCCGCGCCAATGTCCTGCGCGGCGTGCACCGGCTGGCCGAACGCGCGACGGAGGCCTACGAGAATGCGCGCACCCAGGTCGCCCGTTTCCTTGGCGTGCCGGACATGGAAGTGATCTTCACCGGCGGCTGCACGGCGGCGATCAATCTCGTCGCCTTCTCCTACGGCGCACTCCTCAAGCCCGGCGATCGCATATTGATCTCCGAGCTCGAGCATCACTCCAACATCGTGCCGTGGCAGCTCCTGCGCGCCCGCAGCGACGTCGAGCTGGACATGCTGCCGGTCACGGAGGATGGACGCATCGACCTCGGCCAGCTGCCGCGACTGCTGACACCGCGCACCAGGCTCGTGTCGCTGGCTCATGTCTCGAACGTGACAGGAGCATTGCTCGACGTCGCCGCCGTCGTTTCAGCCGCCGGGGCAGTGGGCGCCAAGGTCATGCTCGACGGCGCCCAGCGCGCCCCGCATGGGCCGCTCGACCTGCCGTCGCTGGGCATCGATTTCTACGCCTTCGCCGGGCACAAGGCCTATGGTCCGAACGGCATCGGCGCGCTGTGGGGAAAGGCGGAGCTTCTCGACGCCATGCCGCCGTTCATGGGCGGTGGCTCGATGATCGGCCGGGTGACGCTGGCCGAGACGACGTGGGCGCCGGCGCCGCGGCGCTTCGAAGCGGGTACGCCGCCGATCGGACCGGCCATCGGGCTCGGTGCCGCCTGTGCCTGGATGCAGGCCCTCGACTGGAGTGCGACCCACGAGCACGAGATGGCATTGGTGCAGCGGCTCATGGACGGGCTGCAGCGCATCGACGGCGCACACCTGTTCGGGCCGGCGAGCCTGCAGAACCGGTATCCCGTCGTGTCCTTCACGCTGGACGGCGTGCATCCGCACGACGTGGCACAGACGCTGGACTCGTTCGGAGTCGCCGTCCGGGCCGGACATCACTGCGCCCAGCCCTTGATGGACCGGTTCGATCTCGACGGCACCACGCGTGTGTCGATGGCTCCCTACAACGACAACAGCGACATCGACGCCCTCCTGGACGGTGTCGCGCATGCCGCCCGGACGCTGCGATGAGCGATCAGCTGTATCAGGAGCGCATCGTTCAGCTCGCCAAGGCGAAGACGGGGGCGGGGAAGCTCGACAACCCCTCGAAATCGGCGCGCCGCGACAATCCGCTGTGCGGCGACCGCGTGACCATGGAGGTGCGCCTCGACGGGGCCGGGAAGATCCTGGAGCTGGCGCACCAGGTACGGGGCTGCCTGCTGTGCCAGGCATCGGCCTCGGCGCTGACGGCCGTCGCCGTGGGACGCGACGCGACGGGCCTCGCCGAATTGCGGCATCAGGCGGAACGGGCGCTGGGACGCGAGGCCGGCACCGCGGAAGCACCATTCGACGCGTTCGAGCCGGTCGCCCAGCACAAGTCGCGTCAGGAATGCGTGCTTCTTCCGTTCGAGGCGCTCAGGGACGCGATGGGCTAGACGCCGACGGCGCTTCGATTTCGTCGTCCCGCTGCCGCGCTTGTGTCACAGTCCCCCAGCACCCTCGAAGAAGTGCCCGGGAGACATTGAAGACATGCGCCTCATCCTGAACATCGTTGCCGTTCTCGGCCTGATTGCCGTACCGGCATTCGCCTTTGCCCAGGATCTCGTACTCAAGCGCGTCATGCTGTCGTCCGGCGGTCTCGGCTATTTCGAGTACGAGGCCAATGTCGAAGGCGACGCGACGCTGAAGCTCACCGTCGCCCTCAACCAGGTCGACGACGTGCTGAAGAGCCTCGTGGTCTACGACGACAAGGGCGGCGTCGGGGGATTGAGCCTGGCGGGCCGTGAGCCGCTGGCACAGGTCTTCAAGGACCTGCCGTTCGACCAGAATGCGCTCGGCTCGCCGGCCGAACTGCTGGCGACCTTGAAAGGCGCCGAGATTTCCGTAGGTGGCGGTCGCGCCATCTCGGGCCGCATCGTCGCGGTAGAGGAGGAGACGGTCACGCTGCCGAACGACAAGGGCGTGACCAAGCGGACGCGCGTCACGCTCTACACCGATCGCGGCCTGCAACAATTCATCCTGGAAGATGCCGAGAATCTCCAGTTCGCGGATCCGGCGCTGCGCGACCGCGTCGGCAAGGCGCTGCTGGCGATCCAGAGCAACCGTGCTAAGGACGCACGCACGCTCGAACTGTCGACGCGGGGACAGGGCAGGCGCACGGTCCGTGTCGCCTATATCGTCGAGGTCCCCGTGTGGAAGGCTTCCTATCGCCTGACACTGGGCGCGGATCCGGCCACGCCGAAAGCCGCGCTCCAGGGCTGGGCGGTGGTCGAGAATCTGAGCGGCCAGGATTGGAAGGATGTCGACCTCAGGCTCGTGTCGGGCCGTCCCGTCGCCTTCCGGCAGGCTCTCTACAACGCCTACTATGTGACGCGCCCCGAGGTGCCGGTCGAAGTCGCCGGCCGGTTGATGCCGGGAGTCGATCGCGGCGGCGTCGACGTCGAGGAGCAACGCGCCAAGGCCATGCCGGCGCAGGCCCCATCGCCTTACCGCGCGCAGGAGAGGTCCATGGCTGCGGCCTTGCCGGCGCCTCCACCGCCGCCGGCTCCCGTCGCGGCCGCGGCCGACCGGTTCGAGGCGACCGAGGCCGCCACGCAGGTCTCCTTCAAGTATCCCAGGCCGGTGAGTGTCGATAACGGCCGGACGCTTTCGATCCCGATCGTCGATCGCGAGGTGCCGGCAGCGCGGCTTGCGCTTTACCAGGCGGAGACATCCGCCCGAAATCCGCTGGCCGCGATCCGCCTCCGCAACGACGGCGAGTCCGGGCTGCCGGCTGGGATCATCACCCTCTACGAGCGCGACAAGGCCGGCTATGTCGCCTATGTCGGCGATGCACGTCTGTCGGCGATGCCGATCGGCGAGACGCGCCTGTTGGCCTACGCCGTCGACGAAAAGATCGTCGTCGAACGCGAGGTGGCACAGAGCGAGCGCGTGACGACCGGCACCATCGCCAACGGCGCCCTCAAATTGTCGCGCGTCCTGCGTCAGGCTACGACCTATCGCGTGCGCGGGCCGGCGAAGGAGCCGCGCCAACTCGTCGTCGTCCAACGTCGTCTGCCGGGCTGGACACTGGCAAAGCCCGACGAGAAGGGCGTCGAACTCAGCGAAGGCAATTATCGCATTCCGTTCCAGCTTTCCGGCGGTGACCAGACGCAGACCTTCGAGGTCGTGCAGGAGCAGACCCAGCAACAGGAATTGAGGCTGGTGGAAAGCGCGGCCGACCAGATCACGGTCTATGCCCAGGCCCGCGAGTTCGATGCGAAGACCAGAGAGGCGCTGACGAAGGTCCTGCAACTCCAGCAGGACGTCGCCGAGGCGCAACGCAAGGTCGCGCAGGCCGATACGGAGCGGCAGGCCATCGTGCAGGAACAGGCGCGCCTCCGGGACAATCTTGCCCGCGTCCCGGCGAACAGCGACCTGCAACGGCGTTATCTGGCAACCCTCGATCGACAGGAAACCGAACTCGAAGCCCTATCGAAGCGTCGCGACGAAGCCGAGAAGGCGGCAAACGCCGCGCGCGGCGCCCTGCGGAGCTACGTGGCGTCGCTGGGTTGAGCCTCAGCCGGCCCGCAGCGTGCGCACCGCATCGTCTCGCCGGAACAGGTAGAGAAGCGCCCGAAGCGCTTTGCCGCGCTCCGACTGAAGGTCCGGGTCGCGGTCGACGATGAGGCGGGCATCGTCGCGCGCCGCCTGGAGAAGCTCGCCATGCGCCGCAAGATCGGCGAGGCGCATGTCGGGCAGGCCGCTTTGCCGCGTGCCCAGCAACTCGCCCGCGCCGCGCAGCTTCAGATCCTCCTCGGCGATGCGGAAACCGTCCTCGGTCTCGCGCATGATCGCGAGACGCGCCTTCGCCGTCTCGCCGAGCGGCATGGCGTAGAGCAGGAGACACGTCGACCGGGCGCTGCCGCGGCCGACGCGCCCCCGCAACTGATGGAGCTGCGCCAGTCCGAAGCGCTCGGCATGCTCGATCACCATCACGGTGGCGGCCGGCACGTCGACCCCGACCTCGATGACGGTCGTGGCAACCAGGATCGACAGCCGCCCGTCGGCGAAGGCTGCCATGGTCGCCTCGCGTTCCGGCCCCTTGAGTCGGCCGTGCAACAGCCCGACCTTTCCCGGGAAGCGCTCGGAAAGCAGACGGAAGCGTTCCTGCACGTTGGCGAGGTCGATCTCCTCGGATTCCTCGATCAGCGGGCAGACCCAGTAGACACGCGCGCCCGCCGCGACTTGCCGTCCGACGCCCTGTGCGACCTCGCCGAGCCGGTCCAGCGGCAGGGCACGGGTGTCGATGGGCTGCCGGCCCGCCGGCTTCTCGGTAAGCTTGGAGACGTCGAGGTCGCCGTAGGCTGCCAGCATCAGCGTGCGGGGAATGGGCGTTGCCGTCATCACCAGCAGGTCGACGGCGTGCCCCTTGGACGACAGCGCCATACGCTGGTGCACGCCGAAGCGATGCTGCTCGTCGACGACGGCGAGAGCGAGTTCGGCGAACCCGACCTCGTCCTGCACCAGCGCGTGGGTACCGACGACAAGCTGGATCGACCCGTCCGCCAGTCCCTCCAGCGTCTCGCGCCGCTGGCGCTGTCCGTCTCGCCCGGTCATCAACGCCAGGCGGACACCGGCTGCCTTGGCGAGCGGGGCTATGGTCGCATGATGCTGGCGCGCCAGCAGTTCCGTCGGCGCCATGAGCGCGGCTTGTGCGCCCGCTTCGGCGCAGACCAGCATGGCCAGCAGAGCGACCAGGGTCTTGCCGCTTCCCACGTCGCCCTGCAGCAGGCGCACCATGCGCTCTGGTTTGGCGAGATCGACCGCGATCTCCTCGATGGCGGCTTTCTGGCTGGCCGTCAGGTCGAAGGGCAGGGAGGCCAATGCCTTTTCCCGCAGCCGGCCGTCTCCCGCGGTGGCGTGGCCGGCCAGCGTACGGTTGTGGTGGCGCACGAGGGCGATGGCGAGCTGGCTTGCCAGCAATTCGTCGAAGGCGAGCCGTGCGCGTGCGGGGTGCCCGGGCAGCAAGTCCGTGTCCTCGCCGGGGGCATGGGCAGCCGACAGGGCTGTCTTCCAGCCTGACCAGCCCTGCTGGCGAAGGAAGGCAGCGTCCTGCCATTCCGGCAGCTCCGGCGCCCGCTCGACCGCCGCATCGATCGCCTTCTGCAGAGGCCTCTGCGTCAGGCCCGCCGTCAGCCCGTAAACCGGCTCCACGCGCAGGACGGAGTCGCGCTGCTCCAGGGGCACGACATGGTCGGGATGCGTCATCTGCACCTCGCCCTGGTAGATCTCGATCTTGCCACTGACGACCCGCGTCTCGCCGGATGGCAGCAGTTTCTTGAGATAGTCTTCACGGCCGTTGAAGAAGGTCAGGCAGATCCGTCCGCTCTCGTCGCTGCACCAGATCCGGTAGGGCTGGCGCGGTCCTCGCGGAACAAGGTGCTCTTCCACGGCGACCGTCAGCGTCGCGACTTCGCCTGCCTTGGCCTGGGCCACGTCCGGAGCGTTCCGCCGGTCGATAAGGCCGCTCGGCAGGTGCCACAGCAGGTCGACGACCAGTGGCCCTGCAAGTTTCTCGACAAGCTTGCCCAGCCGCGGCCCGATGCCGGGCAGGGTGGTCACATCGGCGAAGAGGGGCGAGAGGCTTTGCGGGCGCATGCTTGATAAGAGGTTGGGCGGCGTGACTTCGCCAGCGACGCCGCCTATATGCTACGCCCCTTTTCGGGCCCGACCTGGGGAAAACATGTCGAGGACGGCGGACGAAGACATAGAGACGCGGCGCAAGCGTCTGCTCTACCGGAGCACCTACCGCGGCAACAAGGAGAACGACATCCTCCTTGGCCAGTTTGCGCGTGCGCATATCGCGGAATTCGACGCGGCGGAGCTCGAACAGTACGAGGCGCTGCTGGCCGTCGGCGACAACGAGATTTACGACTGGGTTAGCGGCCAGGTCGCCGTGCCGCCGGAGAAGGACAGCCCTGTCGTGCGCAAGCTCCTGGCCTTCAGGGTGAGGTTCTAGTGGCGGCGAAGCTCGGCGAGCTTCTGGCGGCTGTCCCGCGGAAAGGCGGCCACTGGACGGTCGCCGGCCTGCCGGAGGGGGCCGACGCGCTGGTCCTCTCGGAACTCGCCCGGACCACCGGCGGCCGCGATATTCTGCATATTGCGCGCGACGGCCAGCGGCTGGAGCGCCTGCAGGACGGGCTGCGCTTCTTCGCGCCCGAGCGCGAGCTGCTGGTGTTCCCGGCCTGGGATTGCCTACCCTACGACCGCCTGTCGCCTCATCCGGACATCGTGGCGGAGCGGCTGGAGACGCTGAGCCGGCTCGCAGCCCCGCGCAAGGCCGGGAGCCCCGGCCGCCTGATCCTCGCGTCGGTCGGAGCGGCATTGCAGCGCGTGCCGGCACGAAGTCTCTACGCCGAGGCCGCCGCCATCCTGCGCAAGGGCCAGACCGTCGATGTGTCCTGGCTGACGAAATTCCTGTCCGAGAACGGGTACGGCCGGGCGGAAACGGTGATGGAGCCGGGCGAGTTCGCTGTCCGCGGCGGACTGTTCGACCTTTTCCCGCCCGGGACCTCGGAGCCGCTGCGGCTCGACCTGTTCGGCGACACGCTGGAATCGATCCGCTCGTTCGATCCGATGAGCCAGCGTTCGACGGGCAACCGCGACGAGGTCGCCCTGCTGCCGGTGAGCGAAGTCGTTCTCACCCCGCAGAGCATCGAACGCTTCCGCAGCGGCTACCGCGAGCTGTTCGGAAACGTCGCCGGCGACGACGCTCTCTACGAAGCCGTTTCGGCCGGCCAACGCCATGTCGGCATGGAACACTGGCTGCCGCTGTTCCACGAGCGGCTGGAGACGCTGCTCGATTACTGTCCCGAGGCGCTGGTCACCTCGGACCATGAAGCGAAGGAGGCGTTCCAGGCCCGGCACGAATTGATCGTCGACTATTACGACGCCCGCCAGAAGACCGGCGCGAAGGGCGGCATGAGCGGAGCGGCGGACTACAAGCCGCTGCCGCCCGAGCGGCTTTACCTCAAGCCCTCGGAGTGGGAGCGGCTCGTCGAGGGGCACGGAAGCGCGCACTTCACGACCTTCGATGCGCCGCCGGGCACGGCCAACGCCATCGACCTGGGTGGACGTCGCCACGAGGGTTTCGCCCAGGCGCGCACGGCCCAGGGCGTAAACCTGTTCGACAAGGTCGCGGAGCATGTGAAGGCCGCCCAGGCCGCGGGCCGACGGGTGCTGCTCGCGGGCTACACCGAAGGATCGGCGACCCGCCTGCAGCATCTCCTGCAGGAGCATGGCGCGACGACGCCCGTTCCGGTGGCCGACTACGCCATGGCACAGGGCCTGCCGTCCGGCGCGCTGGGGCTGGCGGTATGGCCGCTCGAGCACGGCTTCGTGCTGGATGGGCTGGAGGTGATCGGCGAGGAAGATATTCTCGGCGATCGCCTGTCGCGGCCGGCCAAGAAGCGCCGCCCCTCGGAGCGTTTCATCGCCGAGGCGTCGGCCTTGAGCGACGGAGATCTCGTCGTGCATCGCGAGCATGGCGTCGGCCGTTACGAGGGCCTGGTCACGCTGGAGATCCAGAACGCCCGCCATGACTGCCTGCGCCTGACCTACGAGGGTGGCGACAAGCTGTTCGTGCCAGTCGAGAACATCGACGTTCTCAGCCGTTACGGCGCAGGCGAGGAGGGGGCGGCCCTCGACCGGCTGGGCGGCGTCGCCTGGCAGTCGCGCAAGGCCAAGCTCAAGCAGCGTATCGCCGATATGGCGGACCGGCTGATCCAGATCGCGGCCGAACGCGCCGTGAAACGCGGCGAGACCCTTTCGCCACCCGAAGGGCTCTACGAGGAATTCTGCGCCCGCTTCCCGTACGCGGAGACGGACGACCAGCTTCAGGCGATCTCCGATGTCGTCGAGGATCTCTCGTCCGGCAAGCCGATGGACCGGCTGGTCTGCGGCGACGTGGGTTTCGGCAAGACCGAGGTCGCCCTGCGCGCCGCCTTCGTGGCCGCGCTGTCGGGCAAGCAGGTCGCCGTTATCGGCCCGACGACGCTGCTGGCGCGCCAGCATCACCGCACCTTCGTCGAGCGTTTCCAGGGCATGCCGGTGAGGATCGGGCGTCTGTCACGGCTCGTGACGGCAAAGGAGGCCAAGGCCACCAAGGAAGGGTTGAAGGAGGGCACCGTCGACATCGTCGTCGGCACGCACGCTCTGCTGTCGAAGAGCATCGAGTTCAAGGACCTCGGCCTTCTGATCGTCGACGAAGAGCAGCATTTCGGCGTCGCCCACAAGGAGCGCCTGAAGGAGTTGCGCGCCGACGTGCATGTGCTGACGCTCAGCGCGACCCCGATCCCGCGCACGCTCCAGCTTGCCCTGACCGGCGTTCGCGACATGAGCCTCATCGCCACGCCGCCGGTGGACCGGCTCGCCGTCCGCACCTTCGTGACGCCGTTCGACGGCGTGACGATCCGCGAGGCGCTGTTGCGCGAACAGTTCCGTGGCGGCCAGAGCTTCTATGTGTCTCCGCGCATCGAGGACCTCGAGGCGATCGCCGCCGAGCTGCGCGAACTGGTGCCCGAGATTCGCTTCGCGACGGCCCATGGCCGCCTGCCGCCAACCCAGATCGAGAACACGATGCAGGAGTTCGTCGACGGCAAGTTCGACCTCTTGCTGGCGACCAACATCGTGGAAAGCGGCCTCGACATCCGCAACGCCAACACGATGATCGTGCACCGTGCAGACCTGTTCGGCCTGGCCCAGCTCTACCAGCTGCGCGGCCGTATCGGCCGCGGCAAGACGCGTGCCTATGCCTACCTCACCGTGCCGCCCAACCGCGCGCTGAACGAGGCCGCGGCCAAGCGGCTCGAAGTGATGCAGACCCTCGACACGCTCGGCGCCGGCTTCCAGCTTGCCAGCCACGATCTCGATATCCGCGGCGCCGGTAACCTGCTGGGCGACGAGCAATCCGGCCACATCAAGGAGGTCGGGATCGAGCTATACCAGCAGCTGCTCGAAGAGGCCGTCGCCGCTGCAAAGGGCAGGTCGGAGGAGGCCGAGAAGGCCGAATGGTCGCCCCAGATCAACCTCGGCATCCCGGTCCTCATCCCCGAGGAATACGTGCCCGACCTCTCGGTTCGCATGGGCCTCTACCGACGCCTCGGCAGCCTCACCACCAAGGACGATATCGACGCCTTCGCCGCGGAGCTGGTCGATCGCTTCGGCAAGATGCCGATGGAGGCCGAATTCCTGTTGAACACGGTGGCGCTGAAACTTCTGTGTCGCGCTGCCTGCGTCCACAAGATCGACGCTGGCGAGAAGGCGGTGGTGTTCAGTTTCCACGACAACAAGTTCCCACGCCCGGACCGACTGATCGGCTGGATCCAGAAGCATGCGCCTCTGGTCAAGCTCCGGCCCGACCACCGCGTGATCGTGCAGCGCGTTTGGGTGGACGAGCGGCAGCGGCTTTCCGGCGTGACGTCGATCGTTTCTTCGCTGGCGAAACTCGCTTCCTGACCTTCGTGCCGGTACCGCGTTTCGGCTTCCTCATCAGTTCCCTGGCCGTACGGCGGGCGCAACGCAGCAACCAGTCAGAGAGCCGGAGATCGCCGGAGGCGCGGGCGAGCACGACCGCACCGACGGACAGGATCGCCACGGAGGTAGCCGTGGCATCGAGGCTCCGGTGGCGCCCTTTGGCCAGCTCCGCGATGACGCCGTGGAGCGTGTTGGCATAGGCGAGACGGGCCGGTAGCTCCGCCCGGGCAACGTCTCCCGCGAGGCTGGCTAGCGTGCAGGCGAGGGCGTTGGCGGCCAGCGATTCCCTGTCGAGATAGTCGTCGAGTGCCTTGTCGAGCGGTGCGCTGCGCAATCCCTGCAGCAGCCCGTGGCCCATCGCGACGATCTCGTGGAAGAGGGCGTCCTTCGAACCGAAGTGAGCGTAGAAGGCGCCACGCGTCAGGCCGGCCGCCAGCATGATGTCGTCGATATTGGTCCCGGCATAGCCGCGCAACCGGAAGAGCCGTGCGGCGTGGCCCAGGATCTCGGCCCGGATGGCGGCTTTGCGAGTGGTGCTGATCGGCATGATATGTCGATGAACATATCATATGTTGGATAACATATTAAGCGCTGGCACCACGCGGCCGTCATGCCGGTACCGGGACATGCCGATACATTTCCAACCACAGACCGTGGCAGGATTCGTCCCTGGAAAATCGTCAGATTCAGGCGGTCGACTGGGCCGCGCTGGTGGCTGCGTCGCGTTCGGCGAGGTTGAAGACCTCGATGAAGGCGGCGGGAGGCTGGGCGCCGGAGACCGCGTACTTGCGGTTCACGATGAAGCACGGAACGCCGTTGATGCCGAGGCGGCGGGCATATACGTCCGAGGCGACCACTTCCTGCCGTCCTTCGTCGCTTGCCAGGAAATGCCGTGCCAGTGCTTCGTCCATGCCGGCCCGAACGGCGCATTCGACCAGCGTGTCGAGATCGCCGACATCGCGGCCTTCCTCGAAATAGGCCTTGAACAGTTCGCCGACCACCTCGTCCTGTCGCTCGACCTTTGCGCTCCAATGCACGAGACGGTGCGAGAGGACCGTGTTGGGGGTCCGCCGGATGCGCGAGAACTGGAAATCTATGCCGGCTTCGCGGCCGCTCTCGGCGATGGCCTGGTAGATCTGGCGCGGCCGGTCGCCCCCGCCGAACTTGGCACGGATATAGTCGTCGCGCGTCATGCCTTCGGAGGGCATGTCCGGATTGAGCTGGAACGGCCGCCAGGCGACCGCCACGTCGGTCCGGCCGCTCTGCACCAGCGCGCGCTCGAAGCGCCGCTTGCCGATGTAGCACCACGGGCAGATCGTGTCGGAGACGATATCCACGTAGATCATCGCGAAACCATACGCCTTTCCCGCCGGTGCAGGAAGAGAGCCGCCAGGACTACGATCGCGAGCGCCCCCGACGTCAGCCAGGCCGCATAGGGCCAGCCCCCGGCCGCGACAAGGGCGCCGGTGATGGGTGGCCCGAGCAGGCCGCCCGTGTTCGATCCCTGCATCAGCAACCCGGTCGACGCACCGGCCAGCCCGGCACGCGGCGCATGCAGCGGTATCGCCGTGAAGAGCGCTCCCGGCACGACGCCGATCACCGCAGAGTACAGCCCGGCCAGCGCAAGCCGCAGCAGGTCGGGAACCCCGTCCACGAAGATGCCGGCGGCAGCGAATGCCATCGACCCTGTCGCGACGCCGATGACGGCAAGACGGGAGACGCCGCGATGCAGCAACCATCCCGACAGGAGATTGCCGAAGACGTTGGCCATGGCGACGGCTGCGGTGACGATCGCCGCCGTCGAGGTTGCAAAGCCCAGACGCTCGATCTGCAGGGTCGGCAGGAAGCCGATCACTGCGTACCAACAACAGGCATAGGCGCCGAAGCAGACCGCAATCGCGACCGGCCCTCCGCTGGTCGCGACTTCGGCCATCTCGGAGAGCACCGGTCGCCGCGCGGCTGGCACGGGATCCAGTTCCGTGCGCGGCGCCGCCTTCCAGCGAAGCAGCACGAGCATCAAGCCCGCGGCAGCGGCCGCCACGAGCCATCCGGCGCGCCAGGAGGCGTCGGGCAGCACGACAGCCGAGATCAGCATCATGCTGCCCGCACCCACAGGCATGTAGGTGCTCCAGAGGGCCATGGCGCTACGGTGGTCGGAGGGCCGCGCGACCCGCAGCAGCAGACTCGGCACCGCGGCCACCACCATGATGAAGCCCAGACCTTCCAGCGCTCGCGCCAGCAGCAGCAGGCCGAACCGGTCGACGCATGCGCCCGCGAGGCTCGCCGCGAGACAGAGGGCGGTGCCCGCGAGAACCAGCCGGCGGTGCCCGAGCCGGTCCGCCGTCAGCGCGATCGCCATGCCGCCCACGGCCGTCATCAGGTTGATGACGGAGAGCAGCCAGCCGGCCTGTTCGAGCGTGGCGCCGAAATCGGCCCGGATCGAGGGCAGGGCAGGCGGCGCCTTGCCGACCTGGAAGGCGGCAACGATGCCGGCCGCGACCAGCAACCCGACCAGCGGCCAGGGCGTGCGGGCAGGGCTCAGTATTGCACCCGTGCCGTGAGCGCCCCGTCGACGATGAGGTTGGCGCCGCTCACGAACGAGGCAGGTGCCCCCGACAGGAAGACGACGGTATTGGCGATCTCCTGCGGCGTGCCCATGCGGCCCATCGGGTTGCGGGCGAGCATGCGCTCGTAGCGGTCGGACCTGGCGTCGCGCTGCCGTCCCCAGACATTGCCGTCCTCGAGGATCGTACCGGGCGACACCATGTTGGCGCGCACCCCTTTGGGCGCCATGTCGATCGCCAGCGACTTCACGAGCGGGACCAGCGCCGCCTTCACCGAGCGATATGGCTGCGTGGGACCCGCGACCTCGACCAGCGAGACGGTCCCGATGATGGTGAGCGATGCACCGGCCCCGGTTTGCTCCAGATGCGGCCTGACATGCCGCACCGAATTGACCGTCGAGACGAGGTCGACCTCGATGCTGCGCCGCCAGCTCGCCTCGCTGTCCTCGATTCCGAGCGCGCTCACGTTCGCGACGAAATGGTCGATGCCACCCTCGGTCGCGAAGCCGTCGATCCATTTCTTCAGGGCGGCATCGTCGGTGACATCGAGAGCCGTGCCGCGGGCCTGCGCCGACTGCCGCCAGGCGGTCTCTCTTTCCTTCACGGCGTTCGCATCGCGGGCGCAGAACGCGACGACGGCGCCTTCGGCAAGGAACGCCTCGACGATAGCGCGGCCGATGCTCTTGGTACCGCCCGTCACCATCACCCGCTTGCACTTGAGACCGAGGTCCATGTTTCCTCCCCGCCGTTCGCTCGCCTATAAGGCCGGCATGAAACAGTGGAGCGTCCGGCATGTCCAAGCGATTCGACCTTAGCGGCAAGGTGGCCCTCGTGACCGGCGCTTCGTCGGGGCTTGGCGTGCACTTCGCGCGCACGCTCGCCTCGTCGGGCGCCGCCGTCGCCATCGCGGCACGGCGTGCCGACCGGCTGTCGTCCCTGCAGGCGGAACTAGAGCAGGCCGGCGCGAAAGCTGCGGCCGTCGACCTCGACGTGCAATCAGCGGAATCGATCTCCGCCGCGTTCGACGCCGTGGAGGGCAAGCTTGGTGGCATCGACATCCTCGTCAACAATGCCGGCATCTCCATCGTCAAACCGGCCCTCGAGATGCCCGCAGACGATTGGGATTCGGTCGTCGACACGAACCTCAGGGGTGCCTGGTTGATGATGCAGGCAGCGGGCAAGCGCTGGGTCGCCGCGAAGAAGCCGGGCTCGATCGTCAACATCGCCTCGATCCTGGGGCTGCGGACAATCGGACAGGTCGCGCCCTACAACGCCTCCAAGGCCGGCCTCATCCATCTCACGCGCGCCTTGGCGATGGAGTGGGCGCGCTACCAGATCCGCGTCAACGCCATCTGCCCGGGCTACATCGAGACCGAGATGAACGGCGATTTCTGGAAGACACCGGCAGGCCAGCGCCTCATCGACCGGATTCCGCAGCGCCGCATCGGGCTGCCCGAACATCTGGACGGCGCGCTGCTTCTCCTCGCGTCGGAGGCGGGTGCCTTCATGACCGGCAGCATCATCACGGTCGATGGCGGCCATACGGTGAATTCGCTCTGACCGCCGCCCGCTTGGGCTCCTCGACCGCGTGCGCTGGCGTCACGAGCGCCAGCGCCCATTTCAGGTCGCCACAGAGAGGCTGGTCGGAGTCACCAGCCGTTGATGCGGTCGTACACGTCGACGACCGTCCTGCCGCCATCGACATCGCTGTCGACGACGAAGTAGCGGTCGTATGCCGCCGCCGTGATGCAGGCGTGATTGGGCAGAACGCGCAGCCGCGTCCCGATCGGCAGGTTGCCGTAGGGCAGGCTTCCCTCGGCCGCCACGAAGCCGTGCTCCTGCGAGCATTCCACGACGGCCATCCCCGGCACCGGAGCACCGGCGATCGTGCCGTATCCGACCTTGGGCTGGAACTCCTGCGCGCTGATGTCCTTGCTGAGAGCGAGGGCGCCGGCGTCGATCAGCATCTGGTTGCGATGCGGGTAGTGGCCGATCACCGAAGCAAGGACGGAGAGCGCGATGTCGCCGGCGCCACAGGCACCGATGAACTCCTGATCGAGGTCGTTGAAGACATACACGCCCGGGCGCATTTCGGTGATGCCGCTGAAGTCGCGCGAGTGGACCGCCGTCGGGGTCGAGCCGCCCGATACGATCGGGCAGGGGATGCCGGCGGCACGCAGTCTCTCCGCAGCCGTCACGATTGCGAGCCGCTCCTGTTCGGCGACCGCGGCGATGCCCTCGGGCGTGTTCTGGTGATAGGAATGGCCGGCATGCGTCATGACTCCTGCCAGCTCGACCGACGGCGCCTCGTGCAGGATTCGTGCGATGTCGAGCAGTCCGGGCAGCTCGGGATAGGGGATCCCCGCGCGGCCCGCGCCGCTGTCGATCTCGATGAATACGGAGAACGTGTCGCCACCGCTCGCCGCCGCCGCGATCGACCGCGCGACGGCGATATTGTCCGTGACCACGCGCAGGTTGACGCCCCGGCGGCGAAGTTCGGTAACGGCCGGCAGCTTCGCCGGCACGATCCCGACGCCGTACAGGATGTCCTTGAAGCCGCCATCGGCGAAGTAGCGTGCTTCCGCCAGCGTGGAAACGGTGATGCGGCCATCGTGGCCTTCGACCGCCATGCGGCCGATCTCGACCGATTTCGCGGTCTTGAGATGGGGGCGCAGCATTATTCCGGCCTCACGCATCCGCTCGCTCATGCGCTTGAGGTTGCGACGCAGGATGGCGCGGTCGAGAATGAGGGAAGGGGTCGGCAGGTCGTCGATCGTCTGTACGGACATGGTGCCAATTTAGCATGCCGATCGAAAACGAGCGAAAGTTCGTCCTGAGGGACGCCGACAGTCTCGAGGCTTCCCTGGCGCAGACCAAAGGCCTCTCGCGAAACATGCTGCGTCAGGCCTATCTCGATGCGCCAGGGCTTCGTATCCGCTCGCTGGAGCAGGATGGCCGGTTCGAGCACCAGTTCACCTACAAGCGCACCATTGAAGGGCAGGTGGTGGAGATCGAGACCGGCCTCAGTGCCGTCGACTTCGCCCGTTTGTGGACGCAGCGGCGGGAGACATTGCAGAAGGTGCGGTTCTCCTGGACCGACGGCCCGTTCCATTGGGACGTCGACTTCTTCAAACGCGAAGACGGCACGACCTATTTCGCCATGGCCGAGGTCGAGATGCCGGAAGACGACACCGATCCGCCGCCCGTGCCGCCGCGGCTGGCGTCTCATGTGATCGGGATGGCACCCGCCGGCGATCCGCGCTTCACGTCCAAGCGCCTGGCCGACTGCGAGCATGCCGAGCGGCTCATGGACGCCATCCTGAAATCGGGCCGGGTCGAGTGACCCGGCGAACGGTTCGGCGGTTCCCCAAAACACCGGACCGACGCCAGAGCCTGGCCGGCCGTGTATCCGTATCCGCGAACCGGTTTCCGGACGTACCTCCGCACTTCTAGTCCTTGCGCGGCCGGATCGGGGGTACGGCGACGAGTGGCCAGGGGTCCGGGAGCTGGCCGACCGGGCAGTCGATCAACATAGGTCCGCCCCGCGCGATTCCACGAGCGATCGCCTGGCCGAGTTCGTCGGGCGAAGCGACGCGCACGGCCTCGACGCCGAAGCTCTCGGCCAGCTTCACGAAATCCGGGTTGCGCAATTCGGTCGCGATGGTCCGGTTGTTGAACGATTGCTGCTGGATGCGACGCACGTTGCCGAACGCGCCGTCGCTGAACACGACGGCCACCACGCCGATCGCATGCTGGGCTGCCGTCGCCATCTCCATGGCCGTGAACATGAACCCGCCATCGCCGCTGATCGACACGACCGGCGTGTCGGGTTTCGCGATCTTGGCACCGAGCGACGTCGCATACCCCCAGCCGAGCGTTCCCTGGTAACCGGGCGACAGGAATGTGCGTGGGCGGTAGGTCGGATAGGCGAGGCGGGCCGCGTATCCCATCTGGGTCAATTCGTCGACGAGGATACCGTCCTCCGGCAACGCCTTGCGGATGGCATCGAGGTAACCGATCTGCGGTGCGATGGTCTCCCGGATCCGCTTCGTCGCTTCCGCCTTCACCTGGGCGACATGGTCGGCACGCCCGGCCCGCCCGACATTGTGCCGGCCGAGGCGGTTCGCGAGCACCGCCAGCGTGGCCGCCGCGTCGCCGATGATGCCGATCTCAGGTCGCCGCTGCCGGTCGAGTTCCGTGCTGTCGGCATCGATCCGGATCACCTTCAAATCGCCATCGACGCCCCAGGTCTGAAGCGGGGGTTGCAAGCGCGTCCCGACGGCCAGGACGACGTCGGCCTCGCCCCAGAAGCGGTATCCCGCCGGCATCGTGACGGAGAGCGCGTGGCGACCGTCCAGCACGCCCTGGCCCATCCGGCCCGTCATGACCGGCGCGTCGAGCATCTCGGCGATCTGCCGCACGAAGTCGCCAGCGTGCTGGGCGCCGCCGCCGACCACGATCAGCGGCCGCGCCGACCTGCCCAGCAGGACGGCCGCGCGCTCGACCGCTTCCTCGTCGACCGGGCAGGGGTCCGGTTCGGCCGGGGCGGCGATCAGTTCGACCGGCGCGCGCCGCGCCCAGATGTCGAGCGCACATTCAAGGCCGACCGGGCGGCGACGGCCGGACAGCATCCGCCGGAACGCCTCGTCGACGAGGGAAGGCGCGGCGGCCGGCGCCGGGATGCGTTCGGCCCATTTGGTCAATCCGCGCATGATCGCGAGCTGGTCGGGCAGTTCGTGCAGGAAACCGATGTTGCGGCCGATCATCGACTGCTGGATCTGGCCGCTGATCGCCAGCACGGGCGCGTTGACGGCATAGGCGGTCGACAGCGCTGCGGTGGTATTGAGGAAGCCGGGCCCCGGGACGACGACATAGGCCGACGGCCCGCCGGTCGCCATCGCATGTCCCAAGGCCATGTAGGCACAGGCCTGCTCGTGGCGCGCATGGATCGGACGGATGGCGTTCGTCCGGTCGTAGAGGGCGTCGAAGAACGGATCGTTCTGGACTCCCGGAAGGCAGTAGAGCGTGTCGATGCCATTCGTTTCCAGCATCGACACGACGGCTTGTGCGGTGGTGAGGGTCTGCATGCCCCCTAGTCTACACGGGCACCCGACGCCTTGATAATCGGGGCCAGGCGGGCCTCTTCGGAATCCCGATAGGCAGCGGCATCCGCCGGCGAGCGCCAGACCGCCACGGCAGCGAGGTCGAGGAACTTGGCCTTGAGGTCTTCGCTTTCCAGCGCCTTCTTCGAGAGTTCCGACAACCGCGCAACGACATCCGGAGGCAGCTTTGCCGGCCCGGTCAGCGTCGTCCACGAGCTGATGTCGAAGCCGGGCAGGGTCTCGGCGATCGCCGGGACCTCGGGCACGACGGGCGTGCGTTGCGCCGTGGTGACGCCGAGCGGGCGCACCTTGCCCGGCCGCGACTGCGCCAGCGCCCCGGGGATGTTGTCGAAGATCATGTGGATCTGGCCGGCCAGCAGGTCCTGCATTGCCGGGGCGGCGCCGCGATAGGGCACATGCACCATGTCCACCTTGGCCAGCACCTTGAAGAGTTCGCCGGACAGATGAAGGGTCGTGCCGGCCCCGGCGGACCCGTAGGAATATTTACCCGGATTCTTCTTCAACAGGTCGATCAGTTCCGCGACCGTCTTCACCGGCAGGTCGAGATTGACGACCAGCATGTTCGGCAGCTGCCAGATCGTGCTGACGAAGGTGAAGTCCGTCTTCGCGTTGAAGGGCAGCTTGGCGTAGAGCGTCGGTGAAATGGCATGGCTGGAGATGCCGCCGAGGCCCAGCGTGTAGCCGTCCGGCGCCGACTGCGCGAGCGTATCCATGCCGACGTTTCCGCCGGAGCCGCCCTTGTTCTCGACGATCCACTGCTGCCCGCTCAACTCGGTCATCTTGGCGCAGAACAGGCGGGAGAGGGTGTCGGTGGCGCCACCTGCCGGGAACGGGTTGATGTAGCGGACCGGCTTGTTGGGATAGGTGCCTTGGGCGGACACGATGGATGGCGCCGTCACGGTTGCAGCCGCGATCCCGCCCACGACCATACGGCGCCCGATGGCGCGCTTCGCGTTTGTCATTGTTTTTCCTCCCGGTTTCTTTCTTTGGCGCAGCGAGGGTGCCAAATTCGGGAGGGATCGTCGAGCCGGTCGCCATGCCCAGCAAGGGGCCGGGCGGGGCGTCTTGCCACACCAGTGCAAATGGCCGAAAAGTCGGGTTGGTGCCGTAATTTTCGCCTAACGGGTGTTCGGGAGTGGGACCCGGCCACTGCGGATCGAGGAAGGAACATGTGGGGTATCGTGCGTAAGGCAACACTGTCGTGGTCGGCAGTATTTGCCCTGCTGATTGCCGCCGCGCCGGCTGTGTCGCCGGCGCTGGCTCAGTCGCGTCCTCAGCAAGGGGCACAGCAGGGCAAAGGCGCACAAACTCCCCAGCAGACGACGAAGAAGGGCGAGCCATCGTCCGCCGACATCTGCTACGGCCTCACGGGCGCCAACGCAGCCGGCAAGATCGCGGCCTGCACCGATGCGATCAAGAAGGGAACCCTAACCGGCGGCGCGCTGGCCCTGGCCTACCTCAACCGCGGCATGGCGGAGAGCGGACCGGGCAGCGAAGCGCGCGCGAAGGCCGATTTCCGCGACGCCATCCGGATCTTCAACGAGGCGATCACGGCATCGCCGCTCAATCCGCAGCTCTATATCCAGCGCGGCGTCGTCTACCAGACGATCGGCGAGGCCGACCGCGCCATCCTCGACTACAGCGACGCGATCCGCCTGGCGCCGCGCGAGACGCTGCCGCTCATCAATCGCGGCGTCGTCCTCTATACGAAGAAGGACAACAACGAGGGCGCCATCGCGGATTTCAACGCCGCGCTGAAGATCAATCCCCGCGAGATCAGCGCCTACATCAACCGCGGCATCGTCAATCGCAAGAAGGGCGACCTCAACCGCGCGATTGCCGATTTCACTTCCGCGATCAAACTGCTCCCGGAAAAGATCGAGCCGGTCAGCGTGAAGCTGGTCCCGGATTCGGTGACGAGCCAGCTGGTCGAGCAGCGCCACGACGACCACTACGCGCTCCAGGGAGCGTTCGTCTATTTCCAGCGCGGTCTCGCCTATTACGACAAGACGGATTACGACAAGGCGATCGGCGATTTCAGCGAATCGATCCGCCTCAATCCGAAGGACGCGGCGCCGTTCATCGGGCGCGGTGCGTCCTACATGTACAAGGACAAGCTGAAGGACGCGATCGCGGACTTCGACGAGGGGCTCAAACTGTCGCCCGGCCAGGCGTTCGCCCACATGCAGCGCGGCATCGCCTACCATCGCATCGGCGATCCCGACCACGCGATCGAGGACTACACGATCGCGCACGAGTTGACGCCGAAGGACCCGGGCCCGCTCGTCAACAGGGGCATCGTCTATTACACCAAGAAGGGGCGGTTCGACGACGCGATCGCCGACTTCGACCAGGCGCTGAAGCTGAACCCCAAGGAAATCAACGCGATGATCAATCGCGGGGTCACCTGGCGCCAGAAGAACGATCCCGACCGCGCCATCGCCGACTTTTCGGAGGCGATCCGCCTTGGCCTCCAGACCGCGGACATCCTGCGCATGGCCCGCAAGACCGGGACCGCTCCCGATCCGGAAGCGGCGCAGGTCGCCGATCAGGTGGCGAACGCCTACTACCAGCGCGGCATGGCCCTGATCGACAAACTCGAATACGACGCGGCGGTGAAAGACTTCGAGGCTGCGCTCAAGATCAACGAGAAGGAACCGCGGGCCTATCTCGGTCGAGGCGCGGCCTACCTCAAGATGGACAGGACGAAGGAGGCCGTGGCGGACCTCGACCAGGCCATCAAGCTGGCGCCCGGGATGGCGTTCGCCTTCTTCGAGCGCGGCGCCGCCTACCATCGTATCGACGATTACGACAATGCGATCGCCGATTACACCGAATCCCTCAAGATCGACCCCAAGGAGCCGCTTGCCTACATCAACCGCGGCATGGCGCTGATCTTCAAGGACAAGGTCGACGACGCCATCGCCGATTTCGATCGCGCCCTCAAGTTGAGCCCCGACGACATCAATGCGCTGATCCAGCGCGGTTTCGCCTATGGCCTCAAGAAGAATTTCCCGCGCGCCCTGGCCGACATCGACGATGCGCTGCGCCTGTCCCCAGGCAACCCCACGGCGCTCTACTACCGGGCACAGGTCATGGGCTTCCGTGGCGATGTCGGTCGCGCCATCGACGACTACAGCCAGGCCTTGAAGAGCGACACCAAGAACCCGCGCATCTACGCCAGCCGCGCAAACCTCTACAGCAGCATCGGCAATTACAACGACGCGATCGACGACCTCAATCAGGCGATCCTGCTGCGCCCCCGCGACCCGAACCAATATCTCAACCGGGGTATCGCCTTCTTCAGCAAGGGCGACTATGCCAAGGCGGCTGCGGACTACGACGAGGCGCTGAAGCTGGATCCACGGCTTGCTCCAGCGCTGAACAACCGTTGCCTCACGCGCGCCGTGATCGGGGACAACCTGCCGTCGGCCATCGCGGACTGCACCGAAGTGCTGACCCTCCAGCCCAACGATCCCTACACGCACGACAATCTCGGCCTGATCTATCTGAAGCAGAAGCAGTACGACAAGGCGATCGCCGAATACAACGCGTCGCTCAAGATCGATCCCGATCGCGCCCGCGCCCTCTATGGGAGAGGCATCGCCCGCTCCAGGAAAGGCGAGGGGCCGGCCGGTATCGCCGACATGTCGACCGCAAGCGGCATCCAGCCCGCGATCGCCGAAGAGTTCAAGAAATACGGCATCCAGTAGCGCCGCGGGGCGACCGGCACTCCTTCGAAGCCACCGATGGGCGGGCGCACGTTCCTCCGGGTGCTTTAGTCGCGCGGTGCGCTAGGATGCGCCACGATTTCGGCGCGGCATCGGACCGGACGCCGGCAAGGTCTTGTCATGGAGTGGGGAATGCGTCGTGCAACGTTTCTGGTCGGTCTGCTCGCCTGCCTCGCCGGCTGCGCCCCGCCCGGCGAGCCTGTCGCGGACCCGAACTCCGACGCGCAGGGCAAGCGGTTCGAGCCGCCGAGCCAGGGCATGGCGGCGCTCTATGTCGTGCGCGGCAACGATCTCCCGGGGACGCCTCCCATCGCGGTCAGCGTGGGCTCGCGGCAGCTCGGCACGCTGGCCAGCAACACCTGGCTGCGGATCGAAGTGGCGCCCGGCACCTACGACGTGCGCGCGACCGGCAGCGACGGCGCCGGCTCGCACTATGTCAGCGTGTGGCCGCAGGAGATCCGGTTCCTCGACGTCACCTATGCCGGCCGTTCGCAGAGAGGCGTGGTCAGCGAATTGTCGCCGGAGCAGGGCAGGCAGGTCGTCCTCTCGGGCCGCCGCGTACGGTAGGCGGGAGGACTGGCAGGGCCGTCTCGGAGCTTGGCGGATGGGGTGGGATTCGAACCCACGGTGGGCGTGAACCCACGCCGGTTTTCAAGACCGGTGCCTTAAACCACTCGGCCACCCATCCGTGAACGCACATGTCCCGCATTGCCACAGAGTTTGCAAGATTTGCGGTCATTGAAGGTCCGGTGGAATCGGGCAAGCGAGCGAGGGCAAGCAGGATGATCAGTCGCCGGATGTTGTGCGCCTCGGCCGTTGCGTTTCCGACCGTTGCATTGGCCCAGGGCAGCGACGCCGCCTTCGCCAACTGGCTGCAGGGCGTGCGCCAGGAAGCCGCCCGGTCGGGCGTCGACAGCTCGACCATCGAGTCGGCCCTGACCGGCATCCAGCAGATCCCGCGCGTGATGGAACTTGCGCGCAACCAGCCCGAGTTCAAGATGACGTTCGAGCGCTACCTCGAGATCGTCGTCTCGGAGGAGCGGGTGGCCCGCGGCAAGGCGCTGCTCGCCGAGAACCGGGCGGCCATCGAGCGCTTCGCCGGGCCGGCCGGGATCCCGCCGTCGGTGGTGACGGCGCTCTGGGGCATCGAGAGCAGCTACGGCACGCGCCTTGGCGACTTCGAGGTCGTGCCGGCGCTGGCCACGCTGACCTTCAACAATTTCCGCGCCAAGTTCTTCCGCGAGCAGCTCATCGCGGCGCTCAAGATCCTTTCGCAGGGCCATATCGGCCTGCACGAGATGAAGGGGTCGTGGGCCGGCGCGATGGGCCAGTGCCAGTTCATCCCGACCAGCTTCCTGGCCTATGCCGCAGACGGCAGCGGGGACGGGAGGAAGGACATCTGGACCAACAAGCTCGATGTCTTTGCGTCCATCGTGAATTACCTGCGACGGGTCGGCTGGAAACCCGGCCTGCGCTGGGGAGACGAGGTTTCCGGCGGTACGGCCGCCGGCCAAGGGCAGCGGCTTGTCCGGCCGGCCGGGGCGAACGGGCCGGCTTACTTGGTCAGCGAGAATTTCAAGGTGATCCTGCGCTGGAACCAGTCCGATTTCTTCGGGCTTGGCGTCGGGCTTCTGTCGGATCGCATCGGCGGACGCACCTGAGCCGCAAGCGGCTCCTTCGGGGCCGCAAGATCGTGTATGATGCCGCCAGGATGCGTCTATCGATGGTGATTCCCAGCCTCAATACCGGCAGCGTTGCCCGCTGGGGCGGTCTTCTGGCCGTTGCCCTGAGCGTGGCGGCGTGCGGCTCGTCCGGCGGGGGCAGCAAGTCCGGCGGCGGCGGCTCTGCGCAGCGCGGCACCTACAAGATCGGCAATCCCTACAAGATCGACGGGGTGACCTACACGCCGCAGGAAACCTTCACCCTCGTCGAGACAGGCGTCGCTTCCTGGTACGGGCCGGGCTTCCACGGCAAATCGACGGCGAACGGCGAGCGTTACGACCAGAGCGACCGGACGGCGGCCCATCGCACCCTGCAGATGCCGGCCGTGGTGCGGGTGACCAACCTCGACAACGGCATGTCGACGGTCGTCCGGGTCAACGATCGCGGCCCATTCGCCCGCAACCGGATCATCGACCTCTCGCGAACGGCTGCGCAGGAGCTGGACATGGTGCGCAACGGCACGGCCCGCGTGCGCATCGAGCAGCTCCAGGCCGAAAGCATGGTCGTGAAGGACGTCGCGATCGGGGGCGGGGGACCGTCCGAACAGCACGAGGCCCTGGCGCAGCTCGCATCGGGTCGCCGGACCTCGCCAGCCGCGGCGCAGACCCAGGTCGCTGCCGCGCCGGTCCCGGTCGCGCCCGAACCTGTCGTCGTGCCGCCGCCCGCGCCTCCCCAGACCGTCATCGCGACGCCACCGCCTCCGCCGCCGCCCGCCGCGGCAGGCCCGAGCGTCGCATCGCTCTCGACGGCGGTTCCCACCTCGTCGGCCAACGGCTTCTACGTGCAGGTCGGCGCTTTCGGCACGCGCGATGCTGCCGAGCGCCAGCGCGGCGCCATCCGCAGCTATGGCAATCCCGAAATCTCGCCGGTCTCCTTCGGCAACCGCGAAGTCTTTCGCGTGCGGCTCGGTCCCTATACGACCATGGATGCCGCCGCTATCGTTGCCGACCGCCTCAAGCGGTCGGGTTATGGGGAGCCCCGTGTCGTCGCAGAGTAGGCTCATGCACATGCGATCCATCGTTTCTCTTTGCACGCTCGCCGCCTTCGCGGCCTTGCCCGTGGTCGCCTCGGCGCAGCAACAGGATGCGCCACGCCGCGCCCCGGCGCAGTCCCAGAAGCCGGCGCCCAAGCCGCGCCCGCAGGCCCAGCAGCCCAAGGGGCAGGCGGCAGCGCCCGCGGCCGTGAAACCCGAAGCATTGCCGCCGTCCCAGATCGGCATCGGGACACTGGCGCGCCATGCCTTCATGGTCGACCCGCAGACATCGACCGTGCTGCTGTTCAAGGATGCGGACACGCCGATGCCGCCCTCCTCGATGTCGAAGATGATGACGGTCTTCATCCTGTTCGAGGAACTCGCGGCCGGCCGGTTGAAACTCGATACGAGGTTCCGGGTCAGCGAGAAGGCGCGCGGCATGGGCGGCTCGCGCATGTTCCTCGAACTCGGCAGCGAGGTCACGGTCGAGGATCTCATCAAGGGCATGATCATCCTGTCGGGCAACGATGCCTGCGTGGTCGTCGCCGAAGGGCTGGCCGGCAACGAGGACAGCTTTGCCGATCGCATGACCCGGCGGGCGCGCGAGCTCGGCATGACGAAGACGGTGTTCAAGAATGCCTCTGGCTGGCCGGCCGAGGGCCAGCACACGACGGCCCGCGACCTCGCCGTCCTCGCCTGGCACACGATCCAGGATTATCCGCAGTATTATCACTACTATGCGGAGCAGAACTGGACCTACAACAACATCCGCCAAGACAACCGCAACCGGCTGCTGCGCCAGACGGCAGGCACCGACGGCCTCAAGACAGGCCACACGGAAGAGGGCGGCTACGGCCAGACCACGTCCGCCATCCGGGACGGGCGTCGCCTGATCCTGGTCGTGAACGGTCTCGCCTCGATGGCGGAGCGCGCGCAGGAGACGGGACGCCTCATGGAATGGGGCTTCCGGGAATCCACCAACACCACGGTCTTCCGCGCCGGCGACACCGTTGCCGAGGCGCCGGTCTGGCTCGGCACCCAGGAGAAGGTACCGCTGGTCGTCTCGAAGCCGGTTCTGATCACCTCGCCTGCGGGGCAGCCGCCATCGCCGCGCGTCGTGGCCCGCTTCGACGGGCCGCTCGCCGCGCCTGTCGTCAAGGGAACGAAGGTCGGCACGGCCGCCCTCACGCTGCCGGACGGGCGCGTGCTGGAATATCCGCTGGAAGCCGGCGCCGACGTGCCGCGCCTCGGCGTGTTCGGCCGTGTCTCCGCCATGGTCCAGCACTACTTGTTCGGCTGGTGGTCGTGAGCCGCGCGGCGGCTGGACGCTTCATCACCCTCGAAGGCGGCGAAGGCGCAGGGAAGTCGACGCAGATCGCGCGCCTGAAGGCCTGGCTGGAGGGCAGGGGCCATTCCGTCGTCGCGACCCGTGAACCCGGCGGCGCCCCCGGCGCCGAGATGGTGCGCAAGCTGCTGGTCGAGGGCCCCGTCGAACGCTGGGACGGGGTCACCGAAGCCCTGCTGCACTTCGCGGCGCGGCGGGACCATCTGCGGTCGACCGTGTGGCCGGCGCTGCAGCGCGGCGACTGGGTGATCAGCGACCGCTTCGCCGATTCGACCGTGGCTTACCAGGGCTATGGCCATCAGCTCGATCGCGGCATGCTCGCCCGTCTCTACGACATCGCCGTGGGCGATTTCCGGCCCGATATCACCTTCGTGCTGGACGTTCCCGTGGCGACCGGCCTTGCCCGGGCTGCCCAGAGACGTGGCGCCGAGACGCGCTACGAGACCCTGCCGACGGCGTTCCATGATCGCGTGCGCGCCGGATTCCTGGAGATCGCCGCCGCCGCCCCGGCACGTTGCGTCGTGCTGGACGCCTCCGCCGACGTGGCGACGATCGAGGCGGGCATCGTGACCGCCATGACGGCACGTCTCGGAGCGTGACGCATGGCGCGCGGGAAGACACCGTCGGACCCGGCCGAGCTCGAGAAGCTCGAATGGCCCTATGCCTGGCCACCGCCCTGGCGCAACGAGCGGCTGCAGGGTCACGCCGAGGCCGAAGCCACGATGCTGGGCGCCCTGCAGAGCGGCCGCCTGCACCATGCCTGGCTGCTGACCGGACCGCGCGGCATCGGCAAGGCGACACTGGCCTGGCGGTTCGCGCGCTTCCTTCTTGCGGGTGACGGCGGGCAGGGCGGACTGTTCGGAGGGGCGCCGACCACCCTCGACGTTGCACCCGATGCGCCGGGCCGCTCGCTGATCGACGCCCGGTCCCATCCCGACCTGTTCCATCTCAGGCGCACCCTGAACGGCGATACTGGACGTATCCGTGCGGAGATCGCGGTGGACGACGTGCGCGATCTCGGGTCGTTCATGCACATGACCCCGGCAATGGGCGACTGGCGCGTCGCGATCGTCGACTCCGCCGACGAGATGAACCGCAACAGCGCCAATGCCATGCTGAAGATGCTGGAGGAACCGCCCCCCAAGGCGGTCCTGCTGATCGTCACGCACGCGCCGGGACGGCTGCTGCCGACCATCCGCTCGCGCTGCCGGCGGCTGGCGCTGCGGCCCCTCGACGAGGACAGCGTCGTTTCCCTGCTGGGCCAGCATGCCGTCGAGGCGTCGGAGGACGAGAAGAGGGCGCTGGCGCGGCTTGCAGAGGGCAGCATCGGCCGCGCGCTGGAACTGGCGAGCGCCGGCAGCCTCTCGCTCTATCGCGAGATGGTCGAAGTACTCGCCACCTTGCCCGACCTCGACATGCCCCGCCTCCATGGTTTCGCCGAACGGTTCGGCAAGCGCGGCGAGGAGGCCAATGCCGACTGGCGCTCGCTCAACTATCTGTTCGACGGGTGGCTGAAATCGCTGGCGCGGCAGGCGGCGCTTGCCCGGGAAATGCCGCCGATCGTGCCGGCGGAAGGCGGCCTCCGGGACCGGCTGCTCGCGGCCGCGAGCCTTGATCGCTGGATGGAGGCATGGGAAAAGGTCGCCCACTTGTTGTCGCGTGCCGACGCCGTCAATCTCGACCGCAAACAGACGGTCCTCGGCAGTTTCCTGGTCCTCCAATCGGCGATGCGCTGAAGCGCTGATCTGGCGCTCCGGGAAGGGGCGGCAGTTCGGAGAGTTCAGTCGTCATGTCGGGCCGCAACACCTACTACGTCACCACGCCGATCTACTACGTGAACGACGTGCCGCACATCGGGCACGCCTACACGACCCTTGCCTGCGACGTGCTGGCCCGGTTCATGCGGCTGGATGGGCGCGACGTCCATTTCCTCACCGGCACGGACGAGCATGGCCAGAAGATCGAGAAGGCGGCGGCCGCGGCCGGGATGGCGCCGCAGGCCTTCACCGACAAGGTGAGCCAGTCGTTCCGCGACCTGATCGGGCTGATGAACTACAGCCCCGACAATTTCATCCGCACGACCGAGAAGCGACACTACGCGGCCTGCCAGGCGCTGTGGGAGAAGCTCGTCGCGGCGGGCGACATCTATCTCGGTGCCTATGCCGGCTGGTACTCGGTGCGCGACGAAACCTATTTCGTCGAGGGCGAGACCGAGGTCGGGCAAGACGGCAAGCGCCGCGCCGTGTCGACGGGCGCAGAGGTCGAGTGGGTCGAGGAACCTTCCTACTTCTTCAAGCTCTCGGCGTGGGGCGAAAGGCTGCTCGAGTTCTACGAGAAGAACCCGCGCTTCATCGGTCCTGATAGCCGCCGCAACGAGATCCTGAGCTTCGTCCGGGGCGGCCTGCAGGACCTTTCGGTGTCGCGCACCAGCTTCTCCTGGGGCGTACCGGTGCCGGGCGATCCGAAGCACATCATGTATGTGTGGCTGGACGCGCTCACCAACTACATCACCGAGTGCGGCTATCCCGACACGAACGGCCCGCAATGGAAATACTGGCCGGCCGACCTCCACATGGTCGGCAAGGACATCATCCGCTTCCATTGCGTCTTCTGGCCGGCCTTCCTGATGGCGGCCGGCATTGCGCCGCCGCAGCGGGTGTTCGCCCATGGCTGGTGGACCAACGAAGGCCAGAAGATCTCGAAGTCGCTGGGCAACGTGATCGATCCGGTGGAGCTGGTGAAGACCTACGGCGTCGACGCCGTGCGCTACTTCCTGCTGCGCGAGGTGCCGTTCGGCAACGACGGCGACTTCCAGAAGAAGGCCCTGGTCGGCCGCATGAACGGCGATCTCGCCAATGCGTATGGAAATCTCTGCCAGCGTGTCCTGTCGATCGTGGCCAAGAACTGCGACGGCAAAGTGCCGGCGAAAGGCGAACTGGTCGATGCCGACATGGCACTGCTGCAGCGTGCCCACGGGCTGCTGGACGCCGTCCGTGCAGAGTTGGACGACCAGGCGTTCCACAAGGCGCTGACGACGATCTGGGAAGTGATCGGCGATGCCAACCGCTATGTCGACGCGCAAGCCCCTTGGGCGCTCGCCAAGACCAACCCGGTGCGGCGCGATACCGTCCTCTGGGTGCTGGCGGAGACCATCCGCTGCGTGACGCTGCTGGTGCAGCCCTTCATGCCGGAGGCCGCGGCGCGCATCCTCGACCAGCTCGCGGTCGCCGCGGACGACAGGAAGTTCTCGGCGTTCGGCAAGGAGCTGGTGCCGGGCACTGCGCTGCCGGCGCCTCAGGGCGTGTTCCCGCGCTTCGTGGATCCGTCGGACGCGGCGGCCGGTGCCGGAGCTGCCAAGCCGCCCAAGCCCCCGAAGGCCCCCAAGCCTGCGCGGCAGGCCGGCTGACATGCTGATCGACAGCCACTGCCATCTCGATTTCCCCGAACTTGCCGGCGACGAGCAGGGGGTCCTTGCGCGCGCCGGGACAGCCGGGGTGGGGGGCATGCTGACCATCGGGACGCGGCTCGACCAGTTCGAGCGTGTCCGCGCCGTCGCCGAACGGCATCCCAATATCTGGTGTTCGGTCGGCGTGCATCCGCACGAGGCGAAGGACGAGGGACAACGCACGCCCGAACGGCTGCTCGCCGCGACACGGCATCCCAAGGTAGTCGGGATCGGCGAGACCGGCCTCGATTTCTACTACGAGCATAGTCCGCGCGACGAGCAGGCCGAGAGCTTCCGCACCCATATCGCCGCGTCGCGCGAGACCGGGCTGCCGCTGATCGTCCATACCCGCGACGCCGACCGCGAGACGGCGGAGATCCTCGAGGACGAGCACGCCCGGGGTGCGTTCCCGGGGCTGATCCATTGCTTCAGCTCGGGCCGGGAGGTCGCCGAACGGGCGCTTGCCCTCGGCTTCTATATTTCGATTTCGGGCATCGTGACCTTCAAGGCGGCCGAAGAGCTCCGGACCATCGTGAAGGACATCCCGCTCGACCGGCTGCTGGTCGAGACCGACTCGCCCTATCTCGCGCCGGTGCCGAAGCGCGGCAAGACCAACGAACCCGCCTATGTCGCGCATACGGCCGCCAAGGTCGCCGAGCTGAAGGGCATCGCGGTCGAGGATCTGGCCCGGGCAACGACCGACAATTTCTTCCGGCTGTTCACCAAGGCGGAGCGCTCCCGGTGCGGGTGACCATCCTGGGCTGTGGCACCTCCGCAGGCGTCCCGAGACCGGGCGGCAAGGACGGGAAGGGCGAGTGGGGCGCAGCCAATCCGCAGGACCCGCGCAACCGCCGCCGTCGCTGCTCGATCCTCGTGCAGGACAGCGGCAAGACCATTCTCGTGGATACGTCCCCCGACGTCCGCAGCCAGCTTCTCGACGCCGAGGTCGAGCGCGTCGATGCGGTGATCTGGACCCACGAGCACGCGGACCAGGTCCATGGCATCGACGACCTGCGGCCGTACGCGTTGCGTCAGGGACAGATCGAGTCATGGTCGGACGAGCGGACGTTTGCCGTCCTGCGGAGGCGGTTCGCCTATTGTTTCGAGGCCGAGGGCGGCGGCTTCTACAATCCGATCTATCGGCACAGCATCCTGAGCGGCCCCTTCGAGGCTGCTGGCATGCCGGTCGTACCGTTCGACCAGGATCACGGGACCATCCGGTCCGTGGGCTACCGGTTCGGTCCGGTCGGATATGCCAACGACGTGGTTTCGCTTCCGGAGAGTTCGCTGGAGGCCCTCGCAGGCGTCGAGGTGCTCGTCGTGGATGCGATGCGTTACAGGCCGCATCCGACCCATGCCCATCTGGACCGGGCGCTGGAGTGGATCGACAGGCTTAGGCCCAAGCGGGCCTTCTTGACCAACATGCATGTCGACATGGACTATGAAGAGGTCGACCGGACCACGCCGCCCAACGTGACCCCGTGTCACGATGGCCTCGTTATAGAAGTTTAGTTTAAATTCAATACATTACAGGTGTCTCTTGATGTGGATCGTCAAATGAGACAAAAGGCGTCCGCCGGCCTGTGGGCAGGCATCCTTGCCGTGTCCGCGCTTCTGGCGTGCCTGCCGGTTTCTGCCCAGCCCCTGAGCCCGGGATCGGCAAGCTTCCGCGAGTTCGGAACGCCGGACAATGGCGCGAGCTTCTCGCGCGGCCTGGATGTCGGCGGCGGATCCAGCCAAAGCCAGGCCTCCGCCAGGATCGTCGGCGTCGACCGGCAGACGGAGTCCGTTCGTGTCCGGTTCAATCCGATCGGGATCGAGCTGACGCTACCGATGGGATGGCAGGCCGTCGAAGACTGGGAGCGGGGCGCCGCCTACAGCGCCGACAAGCGGTACCGCGTCTTCGTCTGGCGGGTCGATTTCGCCTTCGAGGGCGTCAAGGATGCGGAACATTACGCGGCGACCAAGGCGGGCTCCATCAAGGCCCGGCGCCCCGGCGTCCAGGCCCAGGCGCGCAAGCTTGCCGACGGCAGCATGCTGATCCTTTACGAGAACGTGCCGAAGGGCCCGGGAGACAGCGGGCCGCGGACCGTGGCCGATCTCGTCATACCCAATCCGAAAGATCCGAAGCTGGGCGTGCTGTTGACGCTGGGCATGCCGGGCAACGATTCGAAGCGCGCAATCGACTTTCTGGCGCTTCTGAGACAGAACATGAGAATAGACTGGTAAATATATGGTATTTAATATGTATCTTAATTTGTCATAATATATATTATGCGGCAATAACTTTATTGCGCGGGTCGCCTTCTGTAATGTCTGCAGAGGTTTAGGCGAAACTTCTGACAAGACCCCCGGTTTTCACAGGAAGGACCGAAACGTGAATCAGGAGTCTACATCTGGCCCGACTGGCTTTGCCCTCGAACGTCTGTCCGGTGCCAAATTGGTGCGCTTAGGGCTCGCGGAAGTCCACCCGCCGACGTGGCCGCCATCGAATGCGGCAGTGCTCGAGCCGGCGTTTCGACCGACCAGCGCCGAGACGCCAGGCACCATTTACGTTCTGCAGGCCCCGCCGTTGCTGCCCGTCAAGATTGGCTTCACGAGAGCGGATCGGATCGAGATCCGTATTCTTGGCCTGCAAACCGGCTGCCCCTACCCGCTGCAGGCTATTGCCACAGCCAGCGCCCTGCCAGGACAAGAGCGACGCATTCACGCCCTCCTGAAGGATCACCGCCTCACCGGCGAGTGGTTTGATTGGACGCCGGCCGTCCAGAAGATGGTCGACCGGATCAAGGCCGGTCGGCTGCCAGCGTAAGAAGCGTTTCCCGGAACATATCGAGAAGGGCGCGCAATTTGCGCGTGAAGGACCCCCAATGTCCGAGCCAGTGAGTGAGCGCGCGAGAGGATGGACAGTCGAGGCCCGGCCACACGGGCAGTTCCTTTTGCAGCCGAGGACTGGAACAGCGGTCGGGCATGGATGCTCGCAGCGCTGGATCACGCCATCGAAATGCAGAACGTCGGGCTGCCCGTTGGCGTGATCGAGAACGTCATGGCGGCGGTCAATGCCAACCGGGGTGGCTGGTGAAGGCGACCACGCCGGGGTTGATCGAACGCGAGTTCGGCGCTTCACTTGCAATCAAGGGTGGAAAGCCTGGGGAGGGGCCGTGAGCGACAACGCACAGGAGACGTTTACCGTCCGGATCAACGGCGGCGATCCCCGGCCCTTCGTAGGGGCGACGGGCATGTACAAGTACGCGGCATTGCAGGCGGTGCTATCCGACCCGTCCCTGCTCCCGCTTCCGGCGGCCAACAAGCCGCTGATCGTCGATATCTGGATTCCCCGGCTTATCCCGGAATACGGCCCCTACCACTATATGATCTGGGAGAACGAGCGGTGGGATGGCCATATCTGCGTGATCGGGTTTGCCGCGAATTACGATGCTCTGGACGAGGGAATAGAATGAGCGAGATGGTAGAGCGAATGGCGCAAGCCTACTACACGGCCTACCGTGAGGCTGGAATGAATGCCGTTCCCTACGCGGTGCTTTTGCCGTGGGAAGAAATTACAGAGACCCACAAGTCTTTCATTCAGGCCGGCATCGTCGCGGCCCTGGAATCAGCGCGAGAGCCCACCGAGATCATCCGCGATTGCTTCGATAAGTACGTCGATGAAGCCCCGCATTGGGATGAGGTGATCGACGCTATACTTGGCAAGCCCTCCCCCTGACAGGAGGAAGGAAGATGCTGCGGCGGAAGCTGCGGCGCCCTCTAGGCGGCAAGGAAGACTCGACAAGATTAGCGACGGGTTGGGCCATGCCGGCCTCGGGAGTGGAGTGCGCCCAACCCGTCCGTCCTCCCATCCGGCCCATTCCAATGCGATAATAGCCTACCACACCAAACCCGTAACGAAAGCTTACAGGTTGGCGTCCCCTATCCCCATGGGGTATGATCTAGGGGCTGCGGCGGCGCTGTTGCCGGAAAGTCCGATGGCTCCGCTGGGCAACGTCGGTATGGACCCGGCCCGCAGCTACTTCTACAAAGATCGAGGGGTGATTACCTCGCCATCGGGATCATCGGCGCGATCTGGCGCTGCTCGTTGGTCGGGGCCCGCTTGACGTTGGCGTCGATGGTTTGCGCAGCCAGATACTGCCGGAACTCCGCGAAGCGCGGATCGGCCTCGATCTGGCGCCGTGCGGCCTGGCGGTAATCGCCCAGCACCTTCTGGATCCACTGCGCCTTGCCGCCTTCCGGTCCATCCGAGTACATGTTGTAGAGCGCACTGTATTGCGATCTGCCCTCGACGACGTCGTTCAGGAAGTCCATCGCTCCCTTGCCGTCGTAGATCGGGTTCTTCAAGCCATTTCCGGCAAGCCGGGCATACTCGGCATAGACCTCGGGGAACTTCGCGAACTCGACCGGCGCGCCGTCCCACGAGCCCTTCTTGTCGATGCGCTTCGGGAAGTAGTTCAAGCGGATAAGCTCGGCGTCGATGGGGTTAGGCTTCTCCGTCTGCACCTTGACCGGCGACAGGACGTCGAAGACGCGTCCGGCCCCGCTCTCAGCCAACCGGACCTCGCGGCCCCACAGGTCCATGCGGGGGATCAGAGTCTTGGACAATTCGACAATACGGGCCTCGATGGCGTCGATCGCGTCGAAAGTCTCCCGCCTCACCGGGTCCGCAAGCTGGGCGGCGGTGTTGGAGATTGCAGGCGTGAAGAAGCCGGCCAGGGTATTCTTCATGTACTGGCCGGCGTGCTGCTCGGGATCGGAGATGGCACTGACGAGCCCCGCCGTGCCCTGCATGAAGGAGCGGTCCAGCGCCGCCTTGGCCGTGCCACCGATGGCGGCCGCCATGATCTCGTTCAGGCTGTCGAGCTTGTCCGGCTCGACCTCGAAACGCCGCGCCAGCTCGGCGATATTGGCGGCAATGGCGACGGGCATCGCGACCGGGTCGGCGCGATTGTAGCTGTACCACTTGTCGCCGATCTTTACCGAATAAGGCGGAATGCCCTGCCTGTCGTAGGCTTCCTTCTTGCCGGAGTCCTTTGAGATCATGCCGGTGATCTTGCCCTGGTCGGCCAAGTCGGCGGCCACGAGCATGATGGTCGTCCCGGTAGCCATGCGGGCCAGCGCCAGATCCTGCCGCGCGCCGCCGGCCGCCACGTCGGCCCGGAACTGCTGAGTCAAGAACGCCAGCGGCGATCGCTCCACCGAGGCAGAGAACACGTTCACCGGGGTCCGGAAGAACGGCAGGACGAACTGGACGACGCGGCCCACGGCGCCATCGTCGGCCCGCGCCTTCGCCACCGCCTTCAGCGCCCCGGTCAGTTCCCGGTTATAGGTCGAGGCTAGCGCGAAGTCCGTGGCGGCCATGCGGACCACCTCGGGCGGGTTGTCGACGATCTGCTTTGCTCGCGCCGCGGCCTCGGCTCCGGTCAAGCCCTCGTTCTGAACCACCCGCTGCGCCTGGGCATGAAGTTCGGCGCGGAAGGCCATGGTCTTGAAGAACTCGTCCTCCGCGGTCAGGAACCGGAAGGGGATGTTGAACCCCTTCCCGATATAGTCGATGGAATTGCCCCACACGTTGTCGGGGAGCCCAAGCGCCTCGCGGCTGATCGCGCGGGTCGGCGTCAGGTCGGCCTTACCGGCGGCGCGACCGAAGCTGCCCTCTCCCGTCTTGAGCGCCATCCACGCCATGCGGAAGGCCTCGGTCGAGGATTTGACCAGCCCGTTTGCCAGGGCATTGGCTTCGCCCAGGGCGACGCCTTCCGGCGTGCCGCGAAGCTGGGAAATCTTCCCCGCCAGATAGCGCTCCGGCACCGCGATGGAGGCGGTCAGGAGGTTGCTGCCGATATTGGCCAGATGCGTGGTCGGGCCGGAAAGCATAGCGGACTTCCAGGCTTCCATGGCGGCGTCGATCGTGCGTGCCGTCACGCCCTTGCGAACGAAATCCGAAACGGCGCCGAGGTTTCCGTCCCTCGCTTCCGAAATCTGCTTCAGGCGGAGCGCCAGTTCCTGCGTCGTCGCTGCTCCGCCCATGGCGTCCAGCGTTTCCGTGATCGCCTTGCTGGCCTCGATACCGCCGCCTCGAGGAATGTTCCATGACGCCAGCGCGCGCGCCGTCTCGGTACGGGCCGCGATCACTTCGGCCTGGATGGCGGAGTGCACGGCCATCTGGCGCCGGAATGCGAACTCCTCGGCCGGCGTGGCGGCGCCTTCGGCGATCTTCTTCGCCAGCTCGGTCAGCTTCTCCGCCGAGGCGTTCAGCAGCGAGCGCGAGGCCAGGGCTTCCGCGGCGGTCATAGGCTGGCCGGTACGGCGCGCCAGCAGGTCCGTCACGTCCATGTTCAGGTCGGCGGCCAGCTGCTCCATCTCGGCGAAGGTCTGTTTCTCCCCGCCGCGGGCCGCGTTGATCCGGTCCTTCCCGCCGTCGGCCATCAGGCCGATGACCTTCTTCACGTCCTCCGGCGCGTCGATGCGGGAGAAGTTGACGTAGATCTCGTGGCCGCCGGCATCCTTGGTCTTGACCAGCCCGCGCGCCAACTGGTCGACACTCACATCGTTCGGCTGATCTGCCTTGTCGATCTTCCGGGCCGCCTTCTGGCTCTTTTGTGCCGACGTGGCTGGCTGCACCAGCGGTGCCTTGGGATCGCCCAATGCCAGGCGCGAATCTTCGGAGAGGCGGCCATAGGTGGCTTCCGCCTCCTTCTCCATCGTCTCCAAGAGCTTGCCCTGTTCGCTCACGGCCTTGCCGGCATTCATCCGGGCGTGGATCAGCTTCACGCTGCGCATGAACCCCTCGGTCAACGTGCCGAGCCCCGCCCCCTCCAGGGCCGCCTTCAGTCGCTTCTCGCCTTCGCTGTCGCCCTCCTTGGACTGCAGGTAGCCCGTCACCGGGTTTTTCAGCGCCGGGTAGGTCTCGATCAGGTCCGACAGCTTCTTGGCCTCCGGGTCGCGCGCCGCGAAGTCTGAGAAAGCACCGGTCGCGGCCACCTTACCGAACCCGGTAAGCACGATGCCCGCGCCTTCCATCAGCTTGCCGCCCATGGCCATGCCGGCCAGGAACTGTGCGACGTCGTGGACCAGTCCACCGGTCACGGTGTCCGGTCGGTCGCCAAGGGTCGGCACCGCTCCCCCGATCGCCGCCGCGGGATTGGCAAGCGTCTGATCGATCACGTCGATGCCCGTCGAGGGAATCGAAACCGTCAAGTCGGCGACGTTGTCGTTCAACCAGGTCGCGAGACTGTCGGCTGCCTTGGCGACCTGCCGCACGGCCTCGCCTGCCCCCTGGACCACGGCGCGCGGCGACTGGCTGATGCCTCGTCCCACGTCCTTCGCGACGGCACCGAGCCGTTCCCCCATGCTGCGGTCGGTCGTCGGCTTTGACGGCGCCGGCTCCGCTTCGCCTTCACCGCCCGACACGGCCGATAGGGCGCTGGCTGCCGCCCCCGCTGCCGCCTTCGGCACGCTGTCCTGGGACAAGCGCTCGAGGATTTCGCGGGCGGATCGGCCCTGCTGAAGCTGGGCCTCGCGCATGTACTTGTCGCCGAAGGTGCCGCCCTCGTTGGCCGACGGGTTGCCACCGGCATCCTGCCCGAAGGCGCGCGGCGGCGCGACAGCCGGCCCATCGCTCGGAATATCCGGTGCGAAGCTGGGCTTGCGGCCCACATCGATGACGAGCGGCTGCGGGGTGACTTCGGCGATGTTGGGATCGGCCATGGTCTACTTCTTCTGGGCTGGGGTGGCGGGCGCGTCGGGGCGCTTCTGCACGAAGTCGAGCCACTTCATGAGCGCGATAGCGTCGGCGTCGAGCTGGTCCTGGGTGATCCGCTGCTCGGCGAAAGCCCTCTGTAGGTCCTGATAGGCGCGGCTGATCTGCTTCTGGGCTTCCGGTTTCGGCAGGTTGGACATCGACGACCGGTCGAAAGTCGTGTGCGCCGGGACCGGGAGGCTGACGCCCATCTCCTGGGTGTTGATCAGCGACCAGCGCTTGACCGTGTCCTGAGCGAATTGGTCGAGGCGCTTGGCATATTGCTCGGCCGTCTCCTGCTCGCGCTGCGGATTCGCTGCGACGTACTGGTCGTATTCCTTGATGCCTGCGGCCGCCGTCTGGCGGCTGATGCCCGCCCCCATGAGACCGGGGTCGAGCGCGCGGGTGACGTAGTCGTGCCCCAGCTTGTAGGGCGAGGACGGAGCGCCCTCCTTCAGGAAGGTGTCGTTCTTCGCCAGGAAGGCGTTGCGCGTGGCGTTGCTGATCTCGCCGGCATTGTGCGCCGCAAAGATATCGTCGCGCATGTCGCGCGTTCCCATACCGCGTTGCAGGCGCTCGTAGGTGCCGGCGTCGTCGGCCCGGTCCTCGCCGGCCGCGATCTTGCGCCACGAGCGGTATTCCGAGGCGGTGAGATGGTTGCGCACCTTCTCGACGTCCTCGACCTGAAGCTGGTTCAGCCCCTCCAGGTCGGTCAGCGCCTTCTGCGCCTCCTCGCCTTTCTCCTTGCGGCGTTTCTCCAGAACCCTCGCCTCGTAGGCCTGTACCTTCGTCAGACTGTCAGAATCGAGGCCGCCGCGCACGTCGGCCGGCAGGGTCCCGACGTCGCCGCCGGCGTCGATATGGGCGAAGGCTTTCTTCTCCAGGTCCGCCATGGCGGTGTTGTAGACCTGCAGCTTGGTCGCGTAGTCGGTCTTGACCCGGCTCGCGACCCTGTCCCGCAGGTCGGGATCGTCACCGGCCAGGGCGAGGCCGGCCGACAGCATGGCGTCGAGGTTCGGCCGCTCTGGCGTGCCGCTGCGGGCAAGGGCCCCCGGCGCACCGATGCGCTGGGCCAGCAATGCCTTGAGGTCCCCGACCGTCTCGACCTTGGCGAGGAACGGGTTCGCGGCGTTCACCTTCTGGACGAAGGCGCCGTCCCCGCCATGGGCCTTCAGCAAGCCGGCCTGCAGCGGCGTGTCGTCCGGCAGCTTGAGGATTTCCGGCCCCGCCCCGTGCCCTAGGAAGTGCGTCGTGTAGAGCGTCAGGTCGTTGACCGGCACGCCCTTTTCCTGCAGGGCTTTGGTCGAACGGGCATTGTAGAGCCCCTGCAACTCGTCCTGCTTTGCTTCGCCGGCCTTGCCGTCGAGCAGCATCTGCCGGATCTCGGTCTGGCTCTTGCCTTTGCCCCACTCGGTTTCCTGGGCGAGCGAGGTGTAGGTGCCGGGAATCATCTGGTACTTGCCGAGCGCTCCGATCTTGTTCTCGACCGAAGGCGAGCCGCTTTCGGCGCCGGCCACGCGCGCGTTGTAGTTGGGCGAAACGCCGCCGGTCGCCGCGACAAGGCCGCTGATCTGTTGCGCACGGCGGCTGACCGTGGCGTCCTTCAGTTCCCGCTCGAGCTTGATGGCCTCGTCGCCGCCGAACATCTTCTGGTTCGCGTCGTAGTAGCGGCGGGCGCCGTTGGGGTCGTCGGCGCTGATATAACGGCGGACGACGCCGGCATGGAAATCGCTGTCGAAGTCCCGCAGGCGCTTGGTCGTGACCTCCGGCGGCTCGTTCTTGGACTCGGCGTCCATGATGATGGTGTTACGACCGCGGGCATATTCCTGGTCCCGAAGCTTGTCGTCATTGAAGAACGTAGCGCCGGAGGTGCGGGCATCGGCCACCACCGCCGCATTGGCGCTATCCTGCCAGGCCAGCCGCTGGACCGAGGCATGCCGGGCGATCCCGTCGGACACACCGTCGACGCGAGCGCCCAGAGTGCGCGCCAGCATGTTGCGCTGGGCGTCGTTGCCCGCCCCGTCGAGGTACTTCTTCCGCAGGTCGTCGAGCGCCTTCATCGTCGGCATGGCGCCCTCGTAGGCCGCCTTGCCGCGCATGGCGTAATAGCCCTTTTCCGGGTCGTACAGGATCGGGCGCATCTCGGCATTGAAGGCCGTATCGGCCTCGCGCGCCCAGGTCTCGTCGTCCTGCGCCTTGACCCTCCGGGCCATGGCGTCGAGCGTCTGGCCGGCCTGCTGGAGCGATTGGCCCGACTGAATGAGAGCCTGCCCCTGCGCCCCGGCAAAGGGCATCCCCTGCACCGCGCCCAGAGGCGTGGCGACGCTGGGCAGCGGCCGGCTTTCGACCCCGCCAAGCGGGTAGGTGCGGATCACGGCCATGGGCGAGCAGCCTCCAGTTGTGCTAGCATCGCCCCCGTGGGGCGGAGAGGAAGACGATGAGATACGTGGTTGCGCTGGTGACGGCGGCTATCGCGCTGACGGGCTGCTCTGACCCGTTCTACAAGTTCGCCAAAGTGTTCCCGGACCTGCGTGGGCAATCGATCGATGCGCTTTACGCCCGGTGGGGGGTACCCTCCCAGATCGTCGAACCATCCTCTGCGCGCTGGACCGATCAATTCGACGGGCAGGTCTACGTCTGGAACACATCGGAGCGCCTGACCTACAACACGGCCACGACTGCCACGGGCTTCATCGGCACAACTCCGGTCACCATAACCACCAACACGCCCGAGTCCACCACCCTCCACTGCTCCATCCGGGTCAAGGTCAGTGAGCAGAAACGCATCGTGGATATCGCTGTGTCTGGCGCCAATGGAGCATGCCAGCTGTTCGCCGACCGGCTTTGACATCAACCGATCCCCTTCGCTCGCATCAACGCATCGATGCTGCCGTAAGTTTGAGTCGGGCTCTTGTTGTAGAAGCTCCACTTGTCGGCCACCGTCGACGCCCCGGCCAGAAGTGACGCCCCGGCGCCCATGTAGTTCGGGCTGTACGTCGAATTGCCGGCCGACGTCGTCTTGAGGGTGGCGTCGTTGTTGTAGCCATAGGCCTGCATCGTGTAGCCGTAGGCCTCGCGCGCGGCGTTGTTGCGGATGGTCAGCGCGTCGAGTTCGCCCGTGGCCTTCGTGTCGCCCAGGATATCGGTCGGGCTGCCCTCGAGGTCGGTGCCCTGGCCGGCCAGTGCGGCGGTCTGCGTGCCGATCTGCTGCTGGGTCAGCATCCGGCGCTTCTGCTCCTCGACCTTGCCGCGGGCGATGGCGTCGTCGGCCTGCTGCTGCGCCACCGTCGCGTTGTTGCGCTGCTGCTGGGCCTGATAGTTCAGGTTCGCCTGCTGGATGCTGGCCTGCTGCGACATGGCCGACTGCTGCTGCATCTGGCCGAGGAACCCGGCGCCCGTGCCGATGGCGGACATCGCGACCGAGGCGATGCCGATGCTTACCGGATCGCACATGCTCTAGATCTCCTTCTCGAACGGCAGGAACGGCAATCCGGATACTCCCATGGGCACCGGCGCCCCGAAGGAGAAGCCGAGCCAGCGCAGCCAGCGGATTGCGGCGTCGTAGCGGGCATCCACCACGTTCCGGAGGACCGGATAAGTGTCGTGGAATCTCTCGATCATCGTCCGGGTCTGGCGCATGAACTCCCTGCGATGCAGGTCGATCAGGTCGGTGCCCATCAGCCAGGGGACGCCGATGCGGCCGATCAGCGTCAGCGACCCGACGCCGCCGATACAGATCAGGCGACCATCGGCGCGGCCGGCCACGGCCTCCGTCGAGGCGCGGACGCTCTCGACGAGGATATCGACCGGCGGCCTGCCGTGCTGCGCTGCAATCTCGGCCAGGTCCCCGGCGCGCAGAAGCGGCGCGAGTTCGCGTGCATCGTCCTCGGTGGCGGGAAACATGGTGTAGGTCATGGCCAGCCCTGCGTCGTGTCGATGGCCGCCACGGCCTCGACGGTCTGCGCCGCGGCGACGGCGTCGCGCATGGCGCTGCGGACGTAGAACAGCGCGCCGTAATAGTCGGCTGCGGCCTGTGCCATGGCGATGAATTCGGCCGGCGACAGGGTGACGAAGGTGTCGTCCATCATCCTCCAGGGGAAACCGCCCTCGGGCCAGGTGATGGTCACGCCGTCGATCGGCGCGGCCTGCTGCTGGAGGTAGAGGCCGGCGCGGCTCGCCGTGGCCGTCACGAGGTTGCGGTCGGCGTCACGGATCTGCAGCACCTTGCCGGCGTAGGGCAGCCCTGCCCCGACCCGCGCCTCGAACGCCGCCAGAACCTCGCCGTCCTTCGCGGACCTGGCCTGGGCCAGCCGATAGGCCGCGACCTCCCCGGACGTGGCGGCACGGTCGCCCGCCCGGCAGTCGCCGTCGTAGAAGGTCGCGCCATCGGAGGTCCACATGGTCAGAACCTCCGCGTCGCGATGAACTTGTACTTCCAGCTCGCGGCCGTCGGCTGCAACAGCGCGCCCGTGCTGGCGTTCTGGATCAATACGCCGTTGTTACCGTACGTGGTCGCCACCGTGTTGCGGGTCTTGCGGATCGCGAGCTTGCCGAACTGAGAGGCCGACGTGGCGAAGTTCAGGTCATCCAGCGTGTCGCCTACCGAATAGCCGCCGTCTGCCGTGGTGCACTGAATGACGAAATCGGCTTTGTAGTACTCGCCCGGCAGCCCGAGGTTCGCGTTCTTCGATACCGAGGCGCCGGCGGATGGCAGCGTGGCGGTCCAGCCCGAATCGTACTGGCCATTGTAGGCATAGGCCACGGTGCTGATGACGCCGCTGCCGTCGGTCGCCGCCTCGCCGAACAGGACCAGATTGGTCTGGGGCGCCGTGGTGCCGTTACCCAGATACGCCTTCATCTCGCCGATGTTGAAGGTGATCGCGCCGGCCGCCGTCGAGGGAGTGCCGCCCCACTGGATCACGGGCGCAACGATGGTGCTGCCGGGGGTGATGACGCCCGCCGCCGAGATCGTGCCGTAGAGGTAGTTCGGCGTCGCGGCGGCGCGGCTGGCGGCAAGCCCGGTCCACGCGATATTGGCGGTCGAGATGCCGATGGTGTTGACCGCGCCCTGTGCGCCGTGGCCGTTGGCCGCCGATGCCACCAGGGGGGCGCTCGCGCTGACGTTCTGGGACGTAATCGACAGGGCCGCATTGGTCGAGGGCAGGAAGCTCGGCAGACCCGTGGTGCTGTCGACCGGGCCGCCCTGCACCGTCTGCCGGACGCCGTCGAACCCGTAGGTGGCCGGGGTCTGCCATGCCACCGCCGTTCCCGAGACCGTCGGCACCTGTCCGGCCGAGCCGCGCGGCAGGCGGACGTAGTTCGTCCCGTTGTGCGTCAGTAGATCGCCGGCCGTGGTGAGTTTGTCGATCCCGCCGACCTGAGCCTGAAGCGCCTGGATCAGCAGGAGATTGGTCTGCTCCGTTGCCGGATCGCTGATGCTGCCCAGGACGACGCGGCCAAGCTCCTCCTGGAACTCCTGCAGCTTCATGTAGACGAGATCGAAGCGCGACTCGACGACCTCGGGATAGTAGCCGCCCTGGTTCGACAGCACCGTGGTCTGCGTGTTCGGCACCGTGCGCACGATGGTCAGCTTGGTTCCGGTCGCGATCGGCGAGCCGACCAGCGGATAGGTCACCGTGCCGCCGGTCAGCGATCCAATGCCGGCCACCTGGTAGACGCTGGGCGACAGGGTCGTCTCGGTCCCGTCGGCCGCCGTGTAGATGACCGAGAGATGCGAGGCGTCGAGGATCGGGAAGGTGAAGGGGAACACCGTCGCCGAGGCATTGCCGTTATGGATGACCTTCCGGTCCGTGGTGGAAAGCGCCATGGCTCAGGCTCCGGCTTCGAGGCGGGGGATGATGGCGACGACGGTCGCCGGCAGGGGGTAGGACTGACGCAGGAAGATCCGGCCGTTGCTGTTCCACGACGGGTCGATCAGCACCTTCTCGTCGCCCGTGGCGAGCAGGGTCGGGTAGCCAAAGTTCTCGCCCTGGCGCTCCTTGATCTCGACGAGCCGCGCCGACGTCGGTCCCGCAGAGAGGCCGCGGCTGTCCTTGACGCGGATCGTGAGGTCGCTGACGCGCTTGAGCCGGCCCTGCAGTGTCGGCTGGCCGGCCTCGATGTTCAGGGTCTCCAGATCGCAGGTGTAGGGCAGGCCGGCGAGGATGCGGCCGGCGGCGCGCGGGATCGTCACCCGGCCCGACGCCACCACCGCCTGCGGCTGCACCGAACCGTCGGCCAGGATGGAGACGGTCTTGCCCTCCAGATGCCAGAGGCCGGTCAGCGTGGCCGTCGCAAGCGCCCAATCGGACAGTGCCGTGGCCTGCAGGCTCTCGTGCGGCGCCACGTCGAGGGTCGCGCTCACACTCGCCCCGCTGCCGAAGGCCGTGACCGTCACCGTGACCTGGTTCTGGCCCTGCCGCAGGATGTACTTGCTGCCGACCGATCCGGCCGTGAACGGCGTGTGGCCCGTCGCAGCCAGGGTGACGGTGTCGCCGGCATTCCAGGTCGCGCCCGTGATGGCCAGCGTCTTCGTCGTGTCGGTGTTCCACCCGTCGTAGCGGTATCCATCGTCGACGCACCAGGCTGCGTAGACGTCCGCAAACTGCCGGCTTGGCATCCGCTCGACATGACGCACCGTCGCGCCGCCGACCGTGCGGCGGACGGAGAGGTACAGGACGGTCTCGCTGCCCTCCTGGATCGTGGCGACGCTCTCGACATGGCCGTCGGTCACATGCCGCGACCAGGCATAGACGTCATGCTCCTTGAGGTAGGTGAAACCCAGCAGCACGCCGTCCTCGCGGACGCACCACACGATGCCCGAGGGATCGCGCGCATAGGCCCACTCCTGGAGCCCGTAGGTCTCGAACAGGTGGCCGGCCAGGATCGAGAGGTTGCGGCCCTGGAAGCTGTCGGAGGCGAACTCATAGGCGACATCCCGGACCTTGCGGTTCGACGCCGTGACGTAGAGCGCCGAGCTTTCGGTGCCGATGGGCGGCATCTGCGAGATGCCCTCGTAGCTCTGCGGCTTCACCGAGCAGTTGGCCGGGGTCATGACGTCGGCCTGCGCGCCGGCCCATGCCTTCCAGACCGCGCCTGAAGTCCAGACCAGCAGGACATTCAGGCTCAGCAGGTGCCGGATCTCGTTGACCTCGCGGCTGGCAATGGTGCGCGTGATCGCGTCGCTGTCCTTGGTCGGGGTCGACGTGTTCATGTTGTTGAACGCCGCCGACGTGGAGCCGTAGAGCGTCTGTGGTTTCTGGTTGGTGCGGGCGTACCACTGCCGCCCCTCGTGGTAGGTCGAGCAGCCAGGGTACTTGTCCGCCGCATCGAACGGGTTCTTCGCCTGCGGCGGCGTCTCCGTCGTGTCGGGATCGATCGTGGCGTCGGTAAAGCCCGTGGCGCCCGTGCCGGCAGTTCCGACCAGCCCGAACACCCCGTTCTTCTTCTTGTAGACGTTGTAGTTCGACGAGCCCGCCGCGTCGGTCCAGGTGATGGTGCCGGTGTTGGTGCCCGTCGTCGGCGACGAGGCGATGCTTTCCTCGCCCGTGTCGTCGTTCACCGCCGTCACGACATAGGTGTTGGTGCCGCCGGGCCCGGTGACGCCCGTCGGGGGCTGTTGGGTCGGCGCATAGGTGATGGCCGACAGCGTCCATGACGTGTGCGCCGTGCGGGTCAGGTTCCGCGGCGCATAACTCGGGTGCGTGAGCGTCATCGTGTCGGCGCTCTGCACGTATTTCAGCAGCGGCAGGTCCGCGACGAGATAGGGCGTCGAGACGGTGTAGAAGCGCGCGCCGGTCCCGCCCGAGGTCCAGAGATCGTAGGCGGTGGTGTCGATACCGATCGAGACAGTAGTGCCCGACAGGACCGTGACGCGCACCCGCCGGCGATTGAGCTGGACCATGCCGGAGATACCCTCCAGCCAGATATCGTCGCCGTTGGACCAGCCATGCGCACCGGAGAAAGAGACCACGCCGGGGTTGGCGTTGGTGATGCCCGTGATGGTCGCCGCGGCCTCCAGGACGTAGCCGCCATCCTTGATGACCCGCATCTTCTGATTGGCGAACTCCAGCACGTAGGTCTGGGTGGTCGAGAAGCTGAACGGGATCAGGCGCGACCGCGCGGCCGAATCGTAGACCTCGCCGACGAAGGCGGTGCCGGCCCGCGTCGAGGCGCCGCCGAACGGGTGGATGAACCAGTTCAGGCAGGTCGCGAGGCCGACCTGATACTTCGCCAGATCGACGCGGCCATGCAGCGCGGGGGACAACTCCCCCGCTCCGAAGCTCGGCAGGACGACCGGCACCGGCATGTCAGCGCCACCAGCCCGACGGATAGTCGGGATACATGAAACCCTCGTAGCCACGGACGGCGATGGAGTCGGGCACGCGATCCTTGTCGGCGGTCTGCTGCTCGTTCGCCGCATCCGCCATGGCGTCCTCTAGGATCATGTTCGCCGACTGCAGCAGTGTCTGGGCGACGTCGCGCTTCTGCGTGATCGGGTAGGCAATGCGCGCCGCCAGCGTCTCCACGAAGGCCAGCGTGAAGGCCGCAGAGAACCGGTTCGGATCGGTCACGCGCTGCGAATAGACCGCCAGCGCCTGCTGGTCGTTGCAGTAGAGGAAGCTGTTGCTGCCGTCGGAGGCGATCTCGAACAACGCCGTTGGGCTCCCCCAGACCCAGACGGACGAGCCGAAATCGAGCCGCCAGATCTTGAGGCAGTCCGACGGATAGGCGTAGCTGTAGGCCCAGCGCGCCGGCGGCGTACCGCTCTGCGCCAAGGCCTGGTAGACCCGCGCGAACGACCAGTCGATCTTGCCCAGGAGGTCGTCGCGCACGACAGAGTACCAGGCGTTGATCTGCCGGGCTTCCGTGCTGTTCTCTGCCAGGTCGGCGATGGTCGCCGTGGTACCGAGGCGGGACAGCGCCATGTTGCCGATTTCGGCGTCGGTTGGCATCAGGGCACCCCCACGGGCTGCAGGCAGCGCCTGTCGCGCTCCTTGTTGAAGCTGGCGAGCCAGTCGACAAGCGGCTCCCATAGCGGCCGGTCGGCCTTGAACGCCTCGATCTGGCCCTCGCTGGCGCGATACCGCGTGGTCACCACGCAGAGCGTATCGACGGTGGCGATCACGGGCCGGTCAGCGCAGGCCGTCGACGCGATCGCCGTAAGGAGTGCGACGCACTTCCTCATCGGTCTTCTCCTTGCTAATGCGGGCGTCCTCGAGCTTGCGGATGGTCTCGGTCTGAACCGAGGCCTTGACCCCTGCCTCGCCGGCATGCTCGCCCTTGAGGTAGATCGTCCAGCCGCCGACGAGCAGCGCGAGGCCGAGGGCGGCGCCGGCCAGCAGCTTCCAGTTCGCGGCGACCCAGATCATGCCGCCCCACAGGTCGAGGCCGCGTGGAGGGCCTTGAGGAAGGCCTCGTAATAGCTCGCGACCAGATCGTCCCGGTCGGTGCCGTTGATGATCTTCCGGGCCCCCTTGGGGTCGTTCGCCGAGGCGTTGAAGAACGTCGACAGGCCACGGCCGGTGAACAGGCCATGCTCCATCCCCTCGAACAGGATGGCGGCCGCGACGCGCGGATCGAGCGCGCGGGCGGGATCGTTCACGAGGTCGACGCCGACGACCTGCCCGAGGCGCTGGTAGTTCGCCTTCCAGGTCAGTTGGACATAGCCGCGGCCATAGTAGGTCTGTCCGGTCTGCGCATCCGGGATGCCATAGGCGTGGCCGGCACCCTTGCCGTACTCCTCGATGGGCTGCATGGTGCGCGCCGTCTCGTGGAAGGTCGTGGCGAGCATGTAGGCCAGCCAGCGAAAATCCCCGCCCGGCTTGCGGGCGTCCCACTCGTCGAGGATGGCGTCGATACCGTCGACCTGTCCCTGCGTCAGCGTCCCGCCGAACAGGCCCTTCCGGATCTCGTCGAAGAACAGCTTGCGGTCGATCATCACACCACCGCCGCGACGAGGGTCGCTGCCGCCAGGACGACGATCCATCCCCATTCGCCGCATGTGTCCCGCATCGAGGCGCGCACGAACAGCACGCCGCCGACGACCTGCACCAACCTACCGAAGGCGGACCAGTGAAGCGCGACCTCGGGCCAATCGGCGACGCCGTAGCGCCAGACCACGATCTCGCGGACCAGCGTGCCGGCGAGGAACAGCATGAAGGACAGGAGGAAGTCGTGCCGCACGGCGCCACGCCAGCGGAACAGGGCCGCGAACACACCGGCCGCGCACAGGCAGGCCAGCAGTTCCGACGTGTTGTGAACCCAATAGCCACCCATGACGCCTATTCCTTTCGCTTTCCGGCCAGGTCCTCGCCGATCGCCGCCAACCCTTTGTCCACGGGGACCCCAAGCAGGTTGGCCAGTTTCTGGCGGGACAGTTGCAGGTCGAGCCGGGCGGCTTCCTGCTCGCGCGCGTCCTGTTCGTTCTGCCGCTTCAGGCGCTCGATTTCCTCGTGCGCGGGCTTCCGGAACAGCATCACGTCCTCGCTTTCAGCGCCGCGAGCGCCAGTTCCAGCGTGTTCCTCATGTCGCGGATCGAATCGGTGACCAGCCGCGTGTCGGCCGACGACTGCTTGAGATTCGCAATCGCCTCGGCCAGCCGGTCCTCCTGCGACTTGAGTAGCGCCTTGACCGCGAACCACAGACCCAGCGCCAGCGCGACCACGACCACCGCGAGGATGACCTGCGCGCTGCCGTTGCCAAGCTGGTCGACGGTCTTGGTCGGGTCCATGGCGAGCTAGGCCGGGCCGGGCGGCAACTCGTCGCCGTCCTCATAGACGACATACCGCTTGTTCGGCGCATCGAGTTCGACGCGGCGCGCCGTCGAGGGGATCGGCTCCGCCAGGGAGAAGCAGGGCTGCCCTTCCCGGTTCGTCTCGGTCACGGCTTCGATGTACTTCATGCGGTCACCGCTGGAATGAACTCGACGATCACCGCCTCCAGGGTCGCGGTCTCGCCGGAGTTGGCGAGCTGGGCGCTGACGTAGATCGTGGTTGCGGCCGCCGTGTTGACAGAGCCGGTGACGACCGCGGTCGCGGTGGCCCCGAAGGAGGCGGCTGACTGAAAGCCCTTTTGGGCATTGGCGGCATTGTTGTTGTGGATATGCCGCATATCCATCGACGATGCCGTCGTCGTCACGATGTTGGAGAAGTACTGGATGCCGGAGGCGCCCCCGAACCGCACCCGCAGCGTCTTGTTGTTCGCGCTGTTCGTGTGCGACCAGAACGTCGTGACGCGCAGGGTGCCGTTCGCGCCGAGCAGGTTGGCCGGGATCGGGATGCTGGCAAGCTGCGTCTCCGACACCGTGCCGGTGACGGAGGCCGCGACGTTGGTCGACCACAGGACTCGGGGCGTGACACCGAGTCCGGGCATGAACTCGAACGCCATGCTCAGGCCCCCTCGTAGGCGCCGCAGTAGGCCCCGGCAGAACCGATCACGGTGATGGTCCCGACCGGGCAGTCCGCACCGCTAAGGAAAATTCCCTCGTAGGGCTGGAGCGTGATGCAGCCGGCGCCGCCAATTGCGGCCGTGGCGCCGGTCAGGCTGATCGCGACAGGCGAGCCGCCGTTCTTGATCATCAGCGAGCGGCGCCCCGCATTGGCGGCCATCAGCGTCTCGCTCGAGCCTGCCAGGCTGGTCTTGGTCTTGTCGGTGTAGGTGACGCCGCCTCCGATGGTGGGCGTTCCCTGAACGACCGGCAGTGGATTGTCGTCGGCGACCGGGATCGATCCACGGTTTGCCGTGCTGGACTTGAGGAAGCTGATCGCGCCGGCCATGGCTCAATCCTCCATCTTCGATTTCGGGTACATCGCCTTGGCGGTCCGCTTCTGGGCAGGCCGCATGTCCATGTCGGTGATCTGGATCGACATGCACTCGTCCTTCTCGGTGCCGCCGCCCTCGCCTTCGCGCTCGTATTCCGAGCCGGAGACGACGCGCGCCAAGGCCGTGATCTCCACGAGGGTGCCAATCTCCAGCCGCGGCGTTCCGAGAAGCTGCAAAGCCTCGTCGTCGAGATGCATGGATAGGCCGCAGGGATAGACCGGCGGCTTGGGGTCGGTGAATTCGGCCGTTTCCTCGGCCTGCATCTCCGGGGTCAGCTTCATGCTCTTCAGCGCCATCGCGGCCTCCTGTGGATGCGGGCGGGGCCGATGGTCTCCCACCGGCCCCTGTCCCTCAGACCTGCCCCTTGGCGGGGACCAGGAAGGGCTGGCCAGTCAGCGGGTCGATGGCATCGGCCGGCGGCTTGCCGCTGGTCATGGCCGGAGCGCTGGCCGGAGTCGGCGAAGCGTCCGCCTCCAGCATGGCCTGGCGTCGCGTCGGCGGGGTCTCGTACGGCCACGGAATGACCACCCCCGCCGGCACGATCCGGTAGTTGTCGAACATCGGCTCGATCAGGCGAACGGGCGTGCCCCGCTTTGCCTCGACGAGGAACTCCTTCTCGTCCCACTTCGGAGCCGCTTTCGGCTGCTCGTTCGCCATGATCCGCGCTCCCTTAGAGGACCGTGAAGCCCGAAGGCTGAGCGACGTTGTCCTGACGATCGCTGGTCAGGAACGCCGTGAAGGCACCGGCCGTGAAGTTGGCGGTGTTCACGGTGTAGTAGATGCGGAGATAGCGCCGCAGGCCGCGCGGGAGGGCGGCGCGCAGCATCTCGTAGCCGGCCACCAGCGTGGCCTTGGCGATGCCCGACTGCTTGATCGTGGTATCGGCGAACGAGCTGTTGTCCGCCGAATCCTGCAGGGCGATGTCGAGCGTGGTCGAGCCGCCCGACGTCGTGGTCGTGGTGACGAGTGCCACCAGTTCGATGGGCTCGCCGGCCCCGATGTTCCGGGTGGCCGTCGCGAGGTCGAGCGCGTTGGTGCTGGCCGCCGTGGCGGTGACCGCCTGGGCGCTCGAGAAGACGAGGTCGTTGTCGATGTACATGGCTTGGTTCCTTGTTCCCGCCGTTACGACACGGTGGCTTCGGTGTTCAGGATCTGGTCGACGGTGCCGATGGGGATGCCGTCGTAGTTGTCGAAGCGCTTGATCACGCCGCGGTCGTCGCCCGAATCGTTGCGGCGGATCGTGGTCAGGTTGACCGTCGAGGACGCCGGGGCGCCGTAGTTGCGCTGCTTGTTGAAGTAGCGGCGCACCGTGCGGTTCATGTAGAGAACCGGCCGGCAGGCATCGAGGTTCGGGATGCGCGCGATGGCCTGGTCGACAAGGTCGACGAGGTCGACAGGGGCCGCGTTCTTCAGGCCGCCCGACGCCGTGGTGACGTCGATGTTGCAGATGCGCACGGCATAGCGCCAGTCCTTCACGTGCACGCCCGCACGCCACTTGTAGTGCGTGATGTAGGCGAGGAACCGCCGGTTGCTGGCATCGAAGGCGTACTCCTGCCCACGATCGATCTGGTCGAGGCCGGCCTTCGTCCCCTTCGGGAAGATGCCAGTGATCTTGTCCTCGGCCCAGCCGACCAGCCAGATCGAGCTGTTGGCCGAGCCCGAGCCGCCGCCGGAGATGACGTTGTTGGCCGACTGCGAGACCGAGGTCTGCAGCGTGCCATAGCGCGGCGCCAGGCCGTGCGGCTGTTCCGGGTTCAGGGTGGAGTTGGCGTAGATGATCTTCTGCGCCATGTCCTGCGAGATGCCCTCGATGAAGGCCTTGTCCTCGCCCATGCGCCACTTCGCCGAGTTGCCGTTGAGGTTCGCGACCTCGACGTCGACTTCCGAGATCGCCTCGGCCAGGCCGCAGGCGTCCTCGATCTGCATCGAGGTCGACTTGGTGCCGTCGACGCCCTGGTTCATGCGCCGCCAGGTCGGGGCCGGCAGCGTGCTGCGCACCGAGGCGCGGTGGCCGGTCGGCAGGTTGCCCTCGATCCACGGCATATCCTTCACGATGGCGTTGGTCTGGCTCAGGATTTCGGCGATGTCGGCGGAAGTGCCGTCGGGGTCGAGCGTCTTTGCGACGTCGGCGAGGGTAGCGTGAGACGTAGCCATGATTGGCTCCTTACGGGTTCATGTTGCTGTTGGGGTACATGCCGCGAGCATCGGAGCCGTTTCGGCGCGAGGCGTTGCCTGCCGTCCACGTGTCGTCCTTGATCGCCTTCGCCACCTTGGCCATGCCGCGGATCAGGCCGGGGTGGTTCGTCAGCCCCAGCCCCTCCATCCACTTCACGGTTTCGGCGTCGAAGACCTGCGGCAGGGCCGTCTTGGCCTCGCCCAGGATTTCTGCGGAGAACTCCTTGGTGGAGTCCGCCTTCCATCCGTCGACCTGCTTCTGCCAGTTGGCGGCATTCTGCTCGTTGAGCGCCTCCACCATGGCCTTGTCGCGGGTGACGGTGAAATCGATGAGCCTCTGCGCCACGTCGGGCGCGATCTTGTGCTCGCCGAAGAGCTTCACGGCCTCGCCGAACACCGGGTCCTGCGGGTCCTGGCTATAGCCCTCGGGGAGCTTCAGGGCCGTGTAGTCGAGCGGCGCGTCGGCGGTCTTGGCCTCTTCGCTCTTGTTGCCTTTGCCGAGCAGCGCCTTCTTTTCTTCTTCGCGGGTGGCTGCCTCGGCCGCGCGCTGCTCCGGGGTGAGCGCGGCCTGTCGCGTCGCCTCGGCGTCGGCCTTTGCCTGCGCTTCCTGCGCCGTCTCGGTCGTCGTGGTCGACGAAGTATCCGGCGTTTTCGTCTCAGTTGACGTGGTTTCGGTATCGGTGCCGGTCTCTTCAGCCATTGTCCTGCTCCTCGTCTTCGCCGGCCTCTTCGGCGGCGCGTCGGTCGGCCTGCTCCTTGCGGAACTCGGCCATCATCAGTTCCAGTTGCGGACCCGCGTGCTGCTCAAGCTGGCCCACGATCTCGATGCCAATGGAGCGGCGACCGGCCATGTAGTCCTGCTGTCGCTGTGCCCCTCGCCCGCCCGGCACGTAGCCGTCGTTGCGAATGTCGCAAATGCCCAGCAGCCCGTGCATGAACCGGCGGCCCTCGGGCGTGTCCATGATCGCCACGAGGTCGTCGGCGTGGCGCAGGCGGTCCAGCTTCTCTCGGCGCTCGGCAGCCCGGACCTGCTTGGTGTCGGAGGCGTCGTAGGGCATGGCCTAGATCCCCAGCACGGACTGCAGCGCATTGCGCCCGCCGCCGACGTCGGTCTCGGACAGCGTCTTGGCGCCGTCGGCCGCCACGGTCGCCGCGGCCATGGCTTCCTTCGCCTGCTGCTGCTGGGCGCGGGCCTGTCGCATCTGCGCGACCCGGTCGTCGGAGACCACGATGGACGACGGCGCGCCGAGCTTGTCGGCATAGACGTCGATGGTCTCTTCCGCGTCGAGCTTGTCGAGGATGTCCGGCTTGACCGAGGCCATGCGGCCCGCGAATCCCCACAGCCGTTCGACGCTGCCGAGGTCGGCCGCCTTCTGGGCTTGGGCGAGGATCGAGATCAGTTCGACGTCGAGCGGGTAGCCGTCCAGTTCGTCCGGCGGCGGCGGCAGAAGCCCATGCTCGACCATGGTCTCGAAGGTCAGCTCCACCAGCGGCTGCAGCAGCTCGTCGTGCAGGTTCTCCAGCGCCGGACCGAGCATCTGCATCTTCTCCTCGCGCCGCGAGCTGATCTCCAGCTCGTTACGCGGCTGCACGCCCTCCATCTGCGAGATCATCAGGAACAGGTCGGCGAAGAAGGCGCGGTCGATGGACTGGCGGGTGCCGTCGATCTGGGCCCGTACTTCCGCGACGGCGCCGGGATTGGTCTGGTAGAGCGGCCACATGCCGGCGCCCTTGTCCTGGGTCGGCAGGTAGTTGAGAGCGCCCGGCAGGAGCGAGGAGGCCGAGCCACGCAGGCTGATATGGGCGCCCATCGGCGGGTTCACGTGCTTGTCGACCGCCATGTGCAGGCGCTTGGTGAAGATCTGTAGGGACTTCACGTCCGGCAGCGTGTCGTGGCCCGGCCCCTTGCTGTAGGCGTCGTTGCCGATGGGGGACCAGCGGGGCGCCAGCACCGGGAACTTGCGATAGCCCGAGCGATGCAGGAACTCGCCGGCCCGGCTGCCCTTGCGCCAATAAAGGGAACGGAAGGGCTTGCCCCGCCAGTCCAGCCGGCCCTTGTCGCGGTCCGTGTTGGGCTCGATCAGGTGGCAGATCGTGACTTCTTCGTCCTGCTGGTCGGTGCCGACCTTGGCCGTCACTTCATCGACGCCGTGATTCGGCCACCGCTCGTTGATCTGCCGATAGCTGTACTGGAACTCGCGGCTGAGCGTGTCGACGCGGCCGCGATGGTCGATGCCGAGGCAGTACTCCCCGGCGCTCAGGGTGTAGACCCTGATGATGTCTTCGCGGTCGAACTCGACGATCGCGCAGCCGACACCGAACTGGCCCAGCTCCTCGTAGATCACCGGCAGCGCGGAGTAGAGATTCCCCGAGTTGAACACCATGCGCATGCGCTCGGCGCACTCGTCGAACCACGCCTTCACCGAGGCCTGCTCGGCTACCCGGCGGTCGGGGATGGTCAGCCGGAACCATGGCCGGGCCGGCGAGGTCAGGCCAGACATCAGCCCGGCCGAGAAGGTGCGCAGCGCGAACAGCGCGTGCGGGTCGAGGATGGCCTGGTTGTTCTGCGTGCCGCGCGTGCCCTTGCTGATCTGCTGGCCCCAGAACTGGCCACGGCGCGGGTTGATGAACCGCGAAAGCTCGCGCCACGTCGGCTCCCACGTCTGACGCTGCCGCTCAAGCACCAGCTTGCGGGCGTCGACGTGCTGCCGAAGGGTGGCGTCGGTCGGCATCAGTGCATGCCCTTCCGGGCGCCGCCGATGACCATGGTGCCGGGGATCGGCTTGGGCAGCAGCCGCACCGGATCGGGCGCGCCCATGCGGAACGGGATCTGCAGGTTGGTGCCATCGAGCGAAAGCGACGGTGCCGGCTCGAACGTGATCGGCGCGCCGCAGTCGGCGCAGTGGCCTTCGACCTGGTACATGCGCTCGTCGCCACGCACGGCGAACTTATGCTCAAGGCGGAGATTGCGATGGTGACAGGCCATCACTGCCCCAACATGGTCTTGCCGCCGGCCGTCGTGCTGACCGGGCTGAGATCGCCCTGGCCGCTCGTGGCGATCGTGCTGGCATAGCCGGCCATGGCGGCCGCGCGCTTCTTCTGATCCTCGCGCGCCTTCTTCACCCCATCGTCGAGCGGAGTCGGCGGCGGCGGGGGTGCCGGCGGCGTGGGCGGCGGCGACATAGGCGGATAGGTGGCGCGAGCTGCGCCGCCGACGAGAGAACCCAAGGGCTGAACCTCAAAGAGGAGTCAGCGCCTTACCGTCTGTAGCGTGTATTTGAATTACAAGCGCAATCTATAGGTCGGCGTGAGGATCGTAGTCGTCGCTCTGCTGGTGCGCCGACAGGCCCTGCCCGTATCCCATTTCCTGCACGGGCCTGTCTTCGGGCAGGTCGGCCACGGGGTAGGCGAAGGTGAGCGCCAGCGCGTCGGCGACGTCGGGCGAGGCGAGGCCGCGTTTCTTCATGTCCTCCTTGCGTTCGAGCCGGATCGCGCTGTGCGTGTCGAAGCCGTATTGCCGGCCGGTCAGCTCGGCCTTCAGCTCGGGGTCGTTCGGGATCGCGCCCGTCTTGAGCCACGCCCGCATGGATGCCCACATCTCCGCGGCCTTGTCGGCGGTGAGCGGGAAGTCGCTGCCCTGGGTGTAGCGATCGGCGCGGCCGCCGAAGTTGATCCCGACTACCAGCCGGCCAGGCAGCATGACGCGAACCATGTCGACGACCCCGGCGCCCATGCCGCCCTCGTCGATGAAGATCGCACGGGCGTTGTGCATCATGGCCTCCTCCGCGACCTTGCCGGAGAACGTCACGAGGTTGAGCCCGCGGAACTTCCTGGGCGCTATGGTCCGGGCATCAAGGCCGCGGCGGGCAAAGATCACCTGTTGGTCGTCGCCGTAGCGGGCCACGTCCACCCCGAGGATGACCGGCTGGCGGAGATGGCTGACGGCTTCGCGCGTCACGGCCGCGTCCACGGTCTCGCTGTCGATGAACTGCATGCTGCCTCCTCGAGGGAACTGGCCGCGGACACGGACGCGCACGAAGTCGCTATCCTCGCCCCAGTCGGCGATCCACTTATCGATCTCGGTCTTGTTGGTGCCCGGCACTTCCCGGCTATCGATCTGCCGTGGATGCCAGCGATGGGCGAAGCGGCCGCCGGCGAAGCACTCGCGGAATCTCCCGGTGTTCTCCGTCGGGTTGCCGAACACCAGCCACAGGATCTCGGTGTTTTCGTCGGTCAGCGCGCCCTCGGCGACCTCCCACACCTTGTCGGCGATCTGGCTGGCCTCGTCGAACAGCAGGACGATGCGCCGCCCCTTGTTGTGCAGGCCGGCGAAAGCGGCCGTGTTGTTCTCCGACCAGGTGGCGGCGTCGCACCGCCACTCCTTGCTGCCGGTAGTGTTCCGGCGCGCGATGCTGGTGGCCTCGAACTTGAACCAGTGGCGGCAGATCAGGAGGTTGAACCACTTCGAAACCTCGGGCCACGTCTTGGTGCGAAGCTGGTCCCCGGTGTTGGCCGTGATGACGATCTTGGTCAGCGGGAAGGTGCTAAGCGCCCAGAGGATGATCCAGGACACCAGCGCGGACTTGCCGATGCCGTGCCCGGAGGCCACCGCCATGCGCAGCGCGCCATCGAGGTCGCCCGCCGACAGGTCTGCCCCGATACGTTTCAGCGTATCGATCTGCCACTGCCGGGGGCCGGCCTCGTCCGCCAGTTCCGTGCCTTCTTCACCCCAGGGGAAGGCGTACAGCACGAAGCCCAGGGGGTCGTGGCGGAACCCCGTGATGGCGTCGATCAGGTCGCCTTCTGGATCGCGGCGCTCAGCCAGTGCCATTCCCGAGCCTCTTGGCGGCCTCCGCCATGCGCCGCACGAGCTCGTCGCCCGCGTCCAGCTCGTGGTGCTGGGTCGGCTTGCCGTAGCCACGATCGAGTAGGGCTTCTGCAGCAGCAACGCGTGTGCGGCCGCTCTTGTCCTTGAGCGCACCGACGAGTGCCTTGATGGCCGATTCTGTATGCTCGCGGGCCAGCTCCTTGATCGGCGCGGTCTCGGCATTCTTTGGCCTGCCGCCAGGGTTGCCCGACTTACCTTTCTGGAAGGGCATTGCTGTTTCCTTGTTCTGAATGCGCAACTTTCGGAAAAGCGCGCCAGCGGCATGTGGTCATTTTATTACACCCTCGCCACTGTTCGCCGTGCATTCACGCGGCGGAGAGCGCTCACCAGAGCGACGGACACACCCCGCTCGATCTTGAGTTCGGCGCGCTTCCGGCAGACCTGGGTACGTTCCCTCCCCAGATGCGCGGCGATCTCCCCGTCTGAATAGCCGGAGGATGCCATACGCCGGAGGATGGCGGTATCGTCAGCAGACCACGGGCGTCCGTTCATACCTGGCTCCTGTCCTTTGTTGGGGTGAATGCCGCGAGCGCGTCGGCGGCGCTTCCGTACCGCGTTTCCAACTGGAAGCCATTCGCCTGACAGGTTCCCTTGCACCAGTTGCCCGCGAGAACGCGCCAGTGGAAGCAGTCCGCCCTACAGAGCGCCCGGAGCGTTGCTTCCCGATCCATCTCGCCCGCGACAGGAACAGCCTCGTAGGTCTTGGCGAAGATATCGGGCTTACAGGGGTAGAACTCGCCCTCCACGCCCTTGATGATCCAGTCGCCCAGATCGGCGCGCATGACGCCCTCGAGGGTGTCGATAGTCATGCCGTGGTCCGGGGAAAAACGGATCACCGAGTTGCTGCTGGCGGCCCATTCCATGATCTTTGCGACGCCGTCATCTTCGTAGGTGAGCTGCATCGCCTCGACGACCACCGGCTTCTTACGGAACTTCGCCATCACTCCCCTCCCTGTGTCTCTGTGTGGGCGCGGGTGCGGAGGTGACGCGCGTGGAGGTCGATCAAGGCTTTGCGCACCAAGCCCGCGGTGGCGCTCGACACTTCCTCGGGCACCGAATGAGGCCAGCGTTTGCTTGCGTCATAAACCGCATCGCACGCCACCTTCACGATCTCTCGCCACGTGACCGGCGCCAGCGCCCTCAGTTCCTCAGGGTTCACCATAGGTCCTCCGAATAAAGCTCGTTACCGACGGGTTCGTGCGTGCGCTCGATGCCATCGATAATGCGGGTGGTGCGGATCTGCCCGGCGGCCTTGGCGATCTGCATAGCCTCCGCGCGGCTCACGAAACTGTAGTCCTCCAGGTAGAAGCCCTGCTCCGCCGCAGCCACGTCGGCGCGGGCCTCGTGGCAGTTCATGAGCGCGATCAGGGCGCCATGCCGATGCGGTTTCTCAGCCGTCCAGACACGCCCGCTGGGCAACCGCAGGGCCACGCCCATGATGGGGCCGTCCTCGCTCATGCTGCGTTCCTTTGTGTCGGGGTGGGTGAAGTTGCGTCCCATTGCTGGAGCGCGACGGCGTAATCGGCGCGCCAACTGGCGAGCATGGCCTCCGGGATCAGCGGGTTATGCCCGGCGCTATCGGGCCTCAGCCCCCAGCGGGGATCCCACGTCCGCTTGCCCTCCCACGGCCGGTAGCCGGCAAGTCGCTCTGCCCACTTCGCGCTATCCGGGAGCCGTGAGCGCGGCGGCCCGTCAGGGCTAGCCGGCGCGCGCGCGGCGTCAGTAATGGTCTTTCCATGAGAACTATTTGAAGGTGAAGGTGGCGGGCATTCTCTGGGCATTGCGTCGGGCATGCGCGGCGCATCGGATTTGGCCGATCTCTCCCGCTCCCACCGCGCCTCCGCGGCTCGACGCGCCATCTCCGCCCGACGCTCGGCATTCCCTTCCGCCTTCGCAAGCTCGCGTTCCACGCGGTCGTGGTGGAGACGGCCATCCCTTTCCTCGAAGAAGGCCAGCACGACGCCTTTGATCTTCCGCCACTGCGCCAAGCTGTCGGTGCAGGCGATGCGCCAGAGCTGGGCGTCGTCGGCCGGAAGCGGCGTCGCCTGCGTCCAGTAATGCTTCAAGAGCATCAGATACGCGCCATGGTGCAGGGCGCTCAGGTGCCCAGTGTCCTTGGCGTAGTCGCCCCAATAAATCGGCATCCAGGCGTCTACCTTAACCATCTTTACGCGGCCTTTCCGAAGGGGGTGGATGTCTGCCAAACGAAGCACGCGATGTGTCGGCCGGTGCCCTTCCCTGGCGTGCCGTCTTCGGTCGCGAGCCACTTCACGTCGCCAAGGTTTCGCGGCGGGTTCGGCGTCAGGAACAGCCACTTATCGACCGGGTAGACAAGAACCACCGTCTTACCCTTGGCGTGCTCTTCCACGGCCTTTCGAACCCACGCAGTTGGACCCTTTTTGCGCGGCTTCTTGTCGTTCGGCCCCTGGTGCATGATCGATCCGAACGGCGGGTTGACGTAGTTGCTCTGGCCCCACTCGCAGGTCAGGCCATCGAAACCCGGCGGCAGAGGATACGGGCACGGGTCGAAGTCGAAGTGAAACTCGGCATCTAGCTGCGCGTACAGGTCCGGCGGCGTCAGCCAGTAGTGCTTGCCATCGGATACGTTGCCGACGTGGAACTTGTTTTCCTCGGGCAGCAACAGGCTCTGGTGTTCGGTCATCTTCCCGCCTTCGATGTCAGGTGAAACCCGGCGCAGTACGGGCACTCGTAGGTGCGCATGCCCTTGAACCGTCGCCGGGCGATATAGACGCGGGCGTCGAAGGCCGTGGCGAATCGCTTGGCCTTCCCTGTGCACATGCGCCGATGGGCATACACGTCCTTCATGGTGAAGGCCTGGGGCGTCACGACAGCCTCCTAGGCACGCGCACGAAGTCGAGCGCCTTGTTGACCTCCTCGACCGACCGGCACAGCACGTACCAGGCCTTGCAGCCATAAAAGGCTTCCTGCACGGCGATCTGGTTGGCGTCCTGCCGTCCGGCCTTGGTCTTGAGTTCGATGCCCAGAACGTTCGGGCCGGGCGCTATGATCAGGATGTCCGGCCAGCCGGGCTTGACGCCGCGGTTGCGGCGCTGGCTGGCCGTGCGAGCGCGCATCTTCCCGGCGCCGGCATCGAGCGTCGTCCAGATGATCGGCGGCGCCAGCACGGCGCGGAGGTGCGTCGCGACCTCGCGATGGAGTGCGTGTTCGGTCACCGTCCCGCCTTCCCGCCCACCGAGAGCGCCATAAGCTGGAGGTTGAGTTCCCGCATGCGCCTCTCCCAGGCTCGAGAGTGCGTCTGGCTGTACATGCGATGGGCGACGGCGTAGGCCGCGCGGAGCTGGCGGCGGGTCATGCCTGTCGAGCGCTTTCCAGGCTGGCCTTGGCCCTTTCGAGCCATTCGCTCCGCGCCTCCGCCGACAGGAAGCCAAAACCATAGGGATACAGCGCGCCATTCGCCCTGTTGTGAGCCACGAACAGACGCTCGGCCTCCTGCCGGATCGCGTGCTCCAGCGCGTAATCCCGGCCGCTCACGCTCCCACCTTCATGCGCGAGGGCTTCGGACGCCGGAGGTGCGGGGGCATCAGCGCGTCGAGGTCGGCTTCGGCTTCGGCCGCGCCATCGGTCGTCGAGAAGCCGGATCTCCAGCCGTCGGGCTTAGGAACACGCGGCTCCTGTTCCGAGATGGGATTTCCCATGTCGGCCCGCGGCGGGGTCTCGAATTCCGTCGAGGACTTGAGGCGGCATCCCTCTAGGTTGCAACGCACGTCTAGGCACTGATTGCCATCAATGCAGGCGGTTATCGCCTTCGTGACAGAGGTATCGTGCGGGCCGGGCGCTACTCCGGCTGGGGTTTTTCCGGCTGCTACCTGTTCGGTGCTACTTCCAGAAGGCCGGCCACCGGACATGTCGCCGGTCGTAACCTCCCCCGAGATGCCGCCCGCGTGTCTGCTTTCCACGCCGCCGCACAATTCTGAATGGGTGCCGGGTTGCTCCCCTTGCCCGTACATTGATCTGGGCGATACACGCCCAGGAGACGGATCGGGATTGACCGATTGCTCGGCAGGGGAACTTGGGTCGCTGGGCCGCCCGGCGGCAGCCCCTGAAAGGTCCGTCTCCTCCTTCTCGATGATCTCGCCAGTGGCGGGGTCATGGGGTGGCCTTGTCCCATTTGCGCGTTTTGGGACAAGCCGCTGCAACTTGCTCTTGCTGATCCCGTGATCTGCCGCGACGCCTCTCAGGGTCGCGCCGGGCTTCGCCAGCTCGGCGCGGTACATCTCGATATCGGCTTCCAGCTCGGCGTCGGTCTTCTTCCGGCGCTCGGCCAGCACCTTGCGGAGAGCCTTGACGTTGTAGCCGGCGCTCTTCACCTCGACGTAGACCTCTTTGATGTCGCCACCGATGGCCTTCCGCTCGTCTTCCAGGCGGTCGATCCGGGCGGCAAATGAGTGCAGGCGATTGTCCGTCATGTTCCCCGCTCCGGGTGTCAGATGATGCCGGCGAGGTCGGCCGAGATGGCCTGCAGGCGGTTCGTCTGCGCCTCGATCTCGCCCTGCCAGTGACGGAGCGCGCCGAGCGTGCCGGGCTGCGGTTCCGGGGGAGACGGACCGCCGTTGTCGGTTTTCTGACCCTGCTGCATGAAGCCGTCCACGCGGGCCTGGAGGCGTTCGGCGGTACTGCCGAGTGCGCGTGCCGTGTCGGCCAGCCGCTCGCACAGCTTCTCCATCTCGGTCTGCTCGCGGGTCTCAACCGCTCGAATCGTGCTCGGTGACGCCATCTCTCTTCTCCTTCGGTTGTGCCCCTGCGGGCGGTGAAATCTGATGCAGCCGGTCGGTTGGTGCGGTAGCTCGCGTCAGCGAGCGCGTAGCCACCCCTTACGCTGGGATAGGGTTTGCTTGCGCATGTCAGCGGCCTCCCAAAGCCGTATCGATAGCCGCCGAGATTTCGTGCTCGGGGAAGCCGAGGTCGCGCGCGAATTCAGCCAGGCACTCCCGTGTCGATGCGCGCGCGGTGTTCCAGTGGACCGCGCACTCACGCTCGAAACGCAGGCAGTTCTCCGCCTCTTCGGCGAGTTGGGCTACGCGGTCCATAGTCATCGGCTTGCTCGCTGTGTTGGGGCTGAACTAACCGACGGTCACGACGGGCGACGCGACCTCGACGCGCTCCGGCGAGTACGGGAACGTGATCGCCTTGCGCCCGGCCGGCGCATCGATGTCGTAGCTCCACTGCTTCCCTTCGGCGTCCTCCTCGCGGAAAACGGAGGACATGCGGCAGTTCTGCCAGCACTGGCGGCCCACGGAATCGCTGACGTCGAGCCATTCGTCATCGGCGCCCGTAAGCGGCGACAGGGGTTTGCCAGCGATGAGCCTCTGGAGAACGGGCGCGACCGCGTGCACCGCGCCGCCGCTGTTCCACTGGGCAAAGAACCGCTCCAGCAGGTCGATCATGACAGCCGTGTCCTCCTCGCCGAAGTTGATGGCGGCGAGTTCAATCTTGGCGCGTTCGGTGATGCTCATCTTCTCTCTCCTGTTCTGAGTGGTGGTCAGGCGTTGGGCTCGCGAAGGCGGATGACCCACGCCCAGGCCTTCGCCTTCGCGTAGGTCAGGATCGCCGCCATGACGGTGCCCCCGGCGATGAAGGCCATCGGCGTCGCGTGCCAGGTCTCGCCCCTGAGCGCGCACAGGACGGCCACGCAGGTCAGGGACAGGCCGACAACGCCCTCGATGATGGCGCGGCGGCGGAACGTCGGGACGCTCTCACGCAGGAGATCTGTGCCTCGGCTCATTTTCTGCTGATCCTCGTCATCTTCCCGCAGTTCTCGCACTTGGTTCGGGTGCGCTCGTCGAGGCGTTTCATCTGCTCGTGATACGTGTCGTGCGCCTCGGCGAACTTGCGATCGCGGCCGGCGAGCTGGCCCAAAACCCACATAGGGTTGAGCTTTTCGTTGCAGTCTCCGCAGGTCACCTCCGCAAGAGACGTGTCGATGATGAACCGTCCCGGATAGTGAAGGCACTTCGACTTGCCGACCTCGTACGGCAGAAGGAGCGTGCGCTCGTCCGGCAACGGGCCCTTGAACTTAATGGGCAACTTCCGAACGTTGTCGGTATCGTCGATCAAGTTCATTGGGCCTCACGTAGCTTCTTCAGCTTCTTCTCGGTTGCGATGATCTCGGCCTGACGGGCCAACGCGGGGTTCACTTCCGCCAACACCAGGGCGCAAAGCTCGTCGTCGGTGAGCATGGCCATGATGTGTTCGGCTCTCGGCGTGCGCTTGGCCTGCTTCCATGCCTCGACGGTCCTTGCCGACACGGCGGTCAGCCTCCGGAGACGCGCGGCAATCGCCTTTGCCGAGAGCCCACGAAGGGCCTTGGCGACAGCGGAGCCGATGAAAACAGGACTGAACGCGACGCTATGCACGTGTTCACCTACTCGGATTGACGTAGTGGGACGCGACAACTCGGACATTCGGACTCTCCATGCTGTGGGCATGGATCGCAGTCACCGAATGCAGAGGCTTGGAGAGGTCACGGGCCGTTTGGTCGCCAAACTCATGGCGGCTCGTGACCAGACTGCAGTGAATGAGGGCGCGCGGACGCCCGGACGGGAGGGGAGCGGGCGTCCGCGCTTTGCCGGCGAGGCACGAGGGAAGGAAACACCGGCCGGCAATATCGAACAGTTCGCGGCCATCCCGGCCGCTCGGGAGGGGCGTCGAAATCACCCCCGCGCTCACGACGCCTCTCCCGCTTCATCTGAGCCGGGTTCCGGCATGGCCACGCCGAAGGTAGCCAGCACGGCAACCGCCACGGCGCGCAGGGCCTCGTTCTCGTGAAGGATGTGCGGCGCGCGCCTCAGGGCGAACATCATCGACGTGTGGTCGCGGCAGAAGAGGTGGCCGAGCTGGGTCGTCGAAGTCGTGCGGCAGACCCGCTTTACAAGCCACGCGCAGACGTGCCGGGGGTGCGCGTATTGCTTGCTCCGCGTCGGGCATTTCAGGTCGCGGATATCCCATGGCCGGTCCTCGACCAGAATCCCGGCGGCTGACATGGCCTCGCAGAACTTGGCCATGACGGCTTTGGGCAAGGAGAACTCCGGAACGGGCTTGCCCATGTTGACGATCACCCGATTCAGGCGGGCGACCTCTTTCTTTTCGCTGGCAAGTTTTGCCTTCAGCTCGACGATCTTCTCGCGCATCCACAGTGACTGGCTGTCCGCTGGCGTGGCCTCGCGCGGCGACGGTCTGGCGTACAGCGACGGAAACGCCTGATGCCGGGCGGACTGGCTCAGCCTGGAGACGGACGCCTCGCGCCGCTCCCGCAGCTCATCGACGATGCCGAGGCGTTCCATTCACGCCCCCATCTCGTCGAAGTCGTCTTCCACCCATGACGGGCAGAAGTCGCGAGAGAGACGACGGCGCCTCCAAGCAGAACCGAACGTGCCCTTGCGGGTCGCCTTCGCCTGCTCCGGTGGTTTGCGCGGCGGCTCGACCTGTTGGAGCTTTGGCTTCATCAGGCCACCTGCCGCCGCACGGAAGGCGAGCGGTGCCGCTGTTTGTCGCGCTCAGCCTTAATGAAAGCGCGGACACGGTCTGCCGTGGCTAGGGTGACACCACCCCCGTCCTGTAGTCGCTTAACGAAGGCGCCGTCATTGAGCGCGGCGCGACCAAAGACGGTTTTCTTCATGCCGGTCTCGGCGAGGAAGCAATCGATCTCTGCTCGCAGGGTTTGGATGGTCGACATGGGGAGCAAACATAGTTGGGATATTTCCAATGTTCAATAGGAAACTTCCCATTATCCAACTGGCCTGATGCCGAGGCACGCTCTGGAGCATGAGTTCTCCCGTTGTGAAGCAAATTGAGCGCCGGATGACAGCGCTCAAACTGAACCCCAAAAGCCTGTCTCAAAAGGCGAAGCTCAACGATACGGCCGTGCGCGACATCATCGAGGGGCGCTCGAAGAATCCACGTCACGACACGCTGCAGAAGATCGCGAAGGCGCTGGGCTGCACCGTAGGCGACTTGAGCGGGGAAAGACCCGATCGCTCAACTGCGGAGCGCCGTTCACACGGCGACGTGGTCGAAATCCTCGAACTGGACGTTCATGCCGCCGCAGGCGTCGGCGCCGACGCCGATATGGCTATCCTCGCGCAACAGGAGGTCGGCGCTATTCTGGGCGTCCACTCGATGCCGAGCAGCAGCTTTCGCGAGGCCTACGGCGTGGCGTCCGACCGCATCCGGATCATTCCCGTAAAAGGCAACAGCATGGAACCGGTGCTGTGGCCGGGGCAAAGGGTGATGGTCGACATAACCGACAAGGTCCCCTCTCCGCCTGGCATATTCGTGATCTGGGATGGCTTGGCGCTGGTGCTGAAGTTCGTTGAGGTGATTCCAAACAGTGAGCCCCTGCGGGTACGGATCAGCAGCGCGAACAAACATTTCAAGGAGTACGAGCGGACCTTGGAGGAAGCCCACATAAACGGGCGTATCGTGGGCGTTTGGGCTAGAATGTGAGCCCGTTCGAGCAATCCGAAAGACTGCATCGGCTGCTCGGTGAAGCCTTGGTCACCTGGAGTCAGATAGAACTCCTGTGGCGATCAATGTTTCCCTACTTGCTGTTCCGCGGCTTCACGCACCCGGCCGATCTGCCCGACGATCAAACGGCGCCGGAGCGATGGAATAAAGGCGAGCGAGCTTTTGCGCTTTGGGATTCGACAAACAGCAGCAATGCTCAAATGAAGCTTTTACTGGCCGTGGCGCCCCTTGCGCTGTCAGGTCCGGAGGATGCGCGTGGGCTGGAGCAACTTAAAACCGTAGCAGAGAAAACCGGCACCACGCGTGGGTATCGCAATGCCATTGCACACAGCGGCTTCGACCGAACGTTCCGCTTTCAGCCCGCGTTCCCCGCCGATGCCGTAAACGCCTTCGCGGGCTCATTTTACGAGGAGATATCGCTTACCGATGCAGCGCACCCCAAGCTAAAGGGCAAAGATCCGCTTCAAGAGATTCCGGCAATCATAGAAATTTTTCGGGATCATCGGCGCGAGGTGCAGAATGTTCACTCGTGGCTTCGGATCGGCCTGCCGAAGGACGCAGGCGCCACATAGCGACGTAGATATCCATCGCCTTGCTTAGCGGTTCGGTGTTCCATGCGACGCTCGGGAAGGATTCGTGCATCGCGTCGTAAAGGGCATCAGATCCGGCCTGAAGCATTTCCGCGGTAACGTCACATCCCTCTGGCTGGCTTTCGACCAGGGCTTTGCGCTCCCGCAGATAGAGACGCTCTCTAAAATCCATGTAGAACGACATAACGGCAAACTACGCCCGTCTGCCTAGCGCGTCAAAAAAATAGGAAACGTCCCATTGACTAATGGGATTTTTCCCATCATCTTCCTCCTCACCAAACACGAGGAGCGAGCCACCATGGACGGGATCACCTACCACGGCCGGTTGGATCGAGACGCCGCCAAGCGCCGCAGCCAGGTCGCCACCCACGCATGCTGCCGCGGGCGGTACGCCGAAGCCGAGCGGATGATCGACGACGGCACTCGGTTGATCCGCAACATGATCGACGCCGGGCTCGACCGCGACCGCACCATCGACATGGGCACGTTCTTCCGGGACGCGATGGCGAACCACGTCGCCGGCATCGACCGCGACATGGACAACGACGACCTGACCCCGCCGCCGGTCTCGTTCGACGAGCTGGACGAGGTTCTTAAGCGGGCGATGGAGGCCACTCGATGACCGAGCGTGTTGTGCTTGGAATCCGGATCGGCAAGCGTTTGGCATACGTCCACCCGGTCGCGAATGGCCGAATGGCAGTGTTCATGCCGGACCAGTTCCACAAGGAAGATCTGCACAACGAGGTTCTTCTGACGCAGCGCGAAGCAGTGCGTTTGGCGCGCGCAATTCTGAAGCAAGCCGAGGCCGCCCGATGACTGACATCAGCGGCGTCCAGCGCCAGCTCCATTACTCGATGACGAACAGCCCCAACTGGCGGCAGCCCGGCCAGACCATCGTCCCCCTGGTCCCCGTGCGGAGACGGTGGTGGCGGAGGGTGATGGCTCTTTTCGGGAGGAACACATGACGGAAGAAGAAGCCAAGACGAAGTGGTGCCCGATGCTGCAGGTGTCGGCGGCGGCCGGCGTGATGGGCACGGTGTCGAATCGCTCGAACGCTTTCGATGACCACTCCAATCGCCAAGGGCGCTGCATCGGCTCTGCCTGCATGGCTTGGCGATGGGACCTCGCCGATTTCGAAGATCGCATCGAAAGATACGAGGACGCCGCCAACATTGGCGGCATTACAGACCGGGGTCCGGTTCCGGAATGCTTCGGCTACTGCGGACTGGCAGGCAAGCCATGACCGCCTATCAGCAGACGAAGGGAGAGGGGTGATGATCTGTGAGCATTGCAGGAACGGCTTTCTCGGCAATCGCTTCGGCGAGGACGTTGAATGCGTCAACGGCGTGCTGATCGATATCGATGTGGCACACGAGGGATGGCAGCGCGATTTCGTTTACCCGCCAGCACCTTGCGAGGCGTGCCACGTTTGCGGAGGCGCGGGATACGAACACGAAACCGGCGACTGCCCTGTTTGCAACGGCACTGGCTGGCGATCTGGTCGTAACGAAAGCCAAGATCGGCTCAAGCAGTGGGCCACCCCATGACCCGCCCTATGACGGAGGAGGGGCGCGACCTGCTGGAGCCGTGCTTGCGTTGCTCGGCCGCCGTGACGTTGCACGAGAACGATTGGGCCACCCCGCCGCTTTGGTCGTTCTGCTGCTCATCGTGCGGTTTGCGGGGGAAAGAATGGCCCCAACGAGCGGAGGCCATCGCCGATGCCAACCGCCGCTCCACCTCCTCCGCAGAGCGGGGGATGAGAGAGGCGTTGGAGAAGGCGCAGAAGACGCTTCAGCGTGCGAGCCGCGAGTTGTCCGAAAATCACCGGCTCATCCTTCAAGGAAAGCGGTGGGGCGGCGAAACGTTAGACGCCATCGACGCCGCCCTCGATAAGGCGGCCAAGGCATGAGCGCGCCTGACCACCCCACTCCCTGAAAGGACCTAGGACATGAGCGATAGTTCAGCCGCAGGGGCGGCTCCTTTGACGAAGGCCGCAGAAGCGCGTCCCGCAGCACACACGCCGGGGCCTTGGGTGCCATCAAAGTTCGGCACTCAAGTGCTTACTGGCGACGGTTGGAGCACCATCTGCGTCCTCGAAGGGGCCGCGCAGTGGGAAGATGGCCGAGGGAGTTATGCGCAACAATACGGGTGGGAAAACCAAGAAGCCAACGCCCGCCTGATCGCCGCCGCTCCCGAGATGTTTCGGCTTCTTGCTGGCGTCCTTCCTCTGGTCGAGTGGGCGGCAACCGCTGTCGATCCGATCTTTCGCCCAAAGGCCGAGCGCACCGCCGAGTCGATCCGCGCCGCCATCTCCCTCGCCACCACCACCACCCGAGAGGACACCTGACATGCCCGATACGATGATGGCTCCCCTCTCCCCGGCCACGAACGACCAGCGGCGCAGATGGGCAGAACTGATCTGGCGCACCATCGGCTTGGTCGAGAGAGGCCAGTCCAACCACTGGACCGGCGAACAGCTTCGCCTCATCGCCCGCGAGATCGAGCCGCCCCTGAAGCCGAATGGAGACCCGGCATGATCGACCTCAAGGCCCTCTCTGCCCCCTTCGATCCGCAGGAAGTGTCCTGGCGGGTCGGCTCCATGACGAAGGACAAGGACAAGGGTATGGCCCTTGCCTACGTCGATGCCCGCGTTGTCATGGACCGGCTCGATGCAGTGTGCGGGCCGGCCGGCTGGCAGTGCCGCTACAGCCACGCCAATGGCAAGACCGTCTGCGATATCGCCGTGAAGTGCGGCGACGAGTGGATCTGGAAGGCGGACGGTGCCGGCGATTCCGATATCGAGGCCGAGAAAGGCGCGCTTTCCGACGCCTTCAAGCGGGCTGCCGTGCGCTGGGGCATCGGCCGCTATCTCTACGAGTTGCCCTCGCCTTGGGTCGAGGTCGACCAGTGGAAGAAGATCAAGGCCGCCGAATACAAGAAGCTCGACCAGACCATCCGGCAGCACACCCAGCGCATCCTCAACCCTCCGACGGCTACCGAGAGCGGGGCTACGGCGGCGCTGCAATCGGCCAAGGACGATATCGCGCAGATGGCGAACGAGGCGTCCTTCCTCAAGAAGGCCACGCTTACTGCGGTTTCCATGTCGCCAGATCGCGCCAGCCTCAAGAACTGGTGGGAGGAAAGCCGGGCCGACCTGAAGGCCAAGCTGCCCGCGAGCGACTTCGCGGAGATCATGGATGCCGTGATCGCCAAGCGTGACAGCCTGCCGGCGATGGCCGCATGACCGAGACGCGCGTCATCCAGATACGGGAGCGCCACGACTACCAGCGAGCGCAGTCCGCGGTGATGCGTGCCCCGCTGGGCCATGTCGTCACCGTCCGGCCCCCAACCCGCTCGACCGAGCAGAACGCGGCGCTTCATCGGCTCCTGCAGGCCATCGTCAAGGCCAGGTTCAAATGGGCCGGCCGGACTTGGGGCATCGACGATTGGCGGACCCTGATGGTGTCGGCGCACGCCAAGGCGACGAACCGACCGGGCGAGATCGTGCCGGGCATCGAAGGCGAGTTCGTCGCGCTGAGGCGCTCCACTACGAGAATGAGCGTAGCCGAAGTATCGAGCCTCATCGACTACGTGTCGGCGTGGTGCGCGCAAAACGGGATCGACACAGACGGCGATCCGCGAGGCATACCCGTGGGAGAGGTGGGATGAGCGCGACTCCGGGCGATCAGGCTGCGCGCCTGCTTTCTGCCGAGAGCTGGACGGCGGCGGGACGCGCCGCTTTAGCCGCCTCGGAGCGGGCGAAGAAAAGCGGCCGACTTGAGTTGGCCTTCTTGCTGCTCGTGAAGGCGAACAACTTTTTCAAGATGGCTCGCTCCACATGAACCGCCGCGAGTTCAAGAGGCAAACGAAGCGCGATGCCCTGCGACGCTCGGGCGGCCTATGTGAGGCGCGCGGCACCATGTACGGGCTCGACGAGGGCCAACGCTGCAATGCCTCGCTGGGCTACGGCGTCGAGTTCGACCACATCATCCTCGACGCCAACTCCAAGGACAACAGCCTGGAGAACTGCGCGGCGGTCTGCGTGAAGTGCCACAAGTGGAAGACGGCGCGCCACGACATTCCGAAGGCGGCCAAGACCCTTCGGCAGCAGGACAAGGACCGCGGCATCCGTCGCCGCTCGACCTTCGCCTGCGCTCGATCCGGACCATTCAAGCAGAAGATTGGAGGCGGCGTTGTCCGCCGCGTGGAGGAGAGACGATGAGGCGACGAAAGAAGGCCCTACAGGAGCGCACGTCCGTCCTTCGCGCCGAACTTGTCGCCCGCCCTCTGAGGGTCTGGCACGAAGACATCGGCGACGTGCTGTGGTGGTCGTATCCGATCTGTGAACCGCCATGGGTTGGCTCGCCGCTGTGCGAAGACTGGCCCGGCTATCACACACACTGGACGCCCCTTGTGCGGCCCGTGATCGCGACCAACCAGTGACGCGCAGCGGAGGAGAGACGATGAGCGAGCGCGCCCCATCATGGGCAAAGAAGCCGCAGCAGAAGTGCGGGACGTGCAAGCACTTGCGCCCGCGCTCGGACGGCAAGCCGTTCTGGCACGGGCACGCCTATGCCTGCCAGTGGACGCCACCAGAGATCGCCTATCCCGACTCGTGGCGACATCACAGGGGCCGCAGTGTCACGGGCAACATCGGCACCTACATGGCCCCCGGCGACGGCAAAGACTGTCCTTGTTGGGAGAAGGCCGCCCCGCGCAACGGAGAACAGACATGAGCGATGAAGTGAAGCTGGAGCCGTGCCCGTGGTGCGACCCGTTGAAAGCCAAGCTTATCGGCAAGGTCACGATGGTGGCATTCGGCAACACGCCCGGCGTTGAGCATTGGCACGGGCTCTGTACCGCGTGCGGCGCTGAGGGGCCAAAGGAAGCCACCAGGGAAGCCGGTCGCGCCGCTTGGAACCGCCGCTCAGACGGGAAGCTGCGGGAGGCGTTGGAGGAACTTGTTGCGATCATGGATGAAGCGTTCCCGGCGCTAGCAAAATCTGGCCTTGGCCCGATGGAGCGTGCCCGCGCCGCCCTCGCCACCGAACGGAAGGGGTGAGAGACGATGATGTACATGGCGGCAATGGCGCCGTGGTTTCGAGAGATTGCCGACCGCGGCGCTGACATTTCCGAGTGCGGTACATATCGGTATCGCCTCTGGCGTTATCTCGGTCCGCAAGAACGTGTCGCGACGTTCATCATGCTCAACCCCAGCACGGCGGATGCCGTTGCCGACGATCCGACCATTCGGCGCTGCGCTGGGTTCGCGCGCGCCTGGGACTGTGGCCGTCTTGTGGTGGTGAACCTGTTCGCTCTCAGAGCCACCAACCCAAGCGACATGAAGAAGCACGCCTCGCCCATAGGGGCAGACAACGACCAACACATCATCGCAACGGCGAAGGCTTCCAAGATCAATGGCGGGAAACTCGTCTGCGCGTGGGGGGCGCACGGCTCCTACAATGGACGAGACCGCAAGGTGCTGGCGCTCCTAAAGGAAATCGGCGTCACCCCACAGTGCCTCGGGACCACCAAGAACGGCATGCCCAAGCATCCGCTCTATTTGGCCGCCAATTCGGCCCTCGCCAAATATTCCCCGCGCAACGGAGAACAGACATGAGCGATGATGAAGGCTTGAAAGCGTTCAACAGCTGGCAACGTCGGCTTGCGGCGAATGGCCATCCCACGCGGAGATCTCGCGTCGCTGAGGAAGCGTTCCGCGCTGGCTTCGCTTGCCGCCCCTCAGACGGGAAGCTGCGGGAGGCGTTGGCAACTCTTCGTGGGCTCGTCAACGAAGGCGGTGTTCCCCGCTACACGGTCACGCCGGGCGCGGCTCTCAATGCGGTGATCGAGGAAGTCGTAGACCCCATTCTCGCCGCCACCGAACGGAAGGAGTGAGAGATGGGAGACAAGCAAGCTCTCGCGGCGGTCAATCGCCTGTGCATCATTGCTGGTCGGCGTAGCGTTGGCTGGGGCGACCGTGACGACCTGCTCAACGCCGCCGACACCATCGACCGCCTCACCCGAGAGCGAGACGAGGCGTACACCGCAGGCTTTGAAGCCGCGAGGGAAGAAGCGGCGAAGGTGGCGGACTCGATGACAGGCGAGATCAAACACCTGCACGCCACTGACTATTCCCACGTAAAGATCGGCTCGCTCACGGCAGTCAGCAGCGCAATCGCCGACGCCATCCGTTCCCTCTCCCCCTCCAAGGACGAGGAACAGGCTGCCGGATAGCTCTGCCAACTTGAATGCAACCAGACGGAGATTTCCGATGAAGCTGTGGCTTATCTCGCAAACCGTTGCGACCGGATACGACACCTACGACCGCGCCGTGGTCGCTGCCGTATCCGAGCAGGACGCCAAGGAAATACATCCCGGCGACTACGTGCCCGAAGGATGGCCGCACGTGTACCATGGCGACACCTGGGCAAAACCCGAGGACGTGACCGCCAAGTATATCGGCGAAGCTGCAGACGGGATGCCCGCGGGCGTCATCTGCGCATCTTTCAATGCCGGGTAGACCGCCCATGACCAGAGACGAGATCGTAGAGGTGATGGCGAATCGCCGGGTGGATGGCTACCTGTTGCTCTCGTGCGACCACCCGCAATGCTCGTGTGACCACGAATGCGAGCGTCGCGACCGCGCCATGGAGCGCGAGCGCGAAGAAGCCGCCCTCGACTTAGCCGCCCTAGAGGCAAAGGGCCTGGTGGTGCCGAGGGAGAAGGTCGAGACCATGGACGAACACATCGGCGCGCTGCTGCGGATTTTCGAGGGCTCGCCCGTTGCGAACGAAGCGGACGCCGAGCGCGTCTTGCAAATCGCCGCCGCGTTCGGGCAACGGTGCCTCGACGCCGCCCTCCCCGAATCTCCCACAGAGAGAGGAAAGGACGATGAGTGACGCCCAGCTCACAGTTACCGAACGGGCCCTGATCGACTTCCAGCGCCAGAAGGAGGCCGTTTTGGCTCGCGCCAAGAACTTCGATCCCCTCGCCGAGCCGAGGGAGCCTGGCGACGTGCGCCTGTCTGCGGAGGCCATCGACGCGATCTGCGCGCCGGTCCGGCTGGAAATCACGTTCACCGACCCGATCCACACGCGACGGCAGATCGAGGCACTGCAGGCCGCTCTGGTCGAGGCCCTTGTCGTGACCCAGGATCATCCGCGTGGTATAAACCGCCAGCGAATGGACCTGCGGCACATCGTCAAATCGGCCGCCGAAGTGCTGGTCTACATGAACGGCAAGACGCCGACGGGGAAGAAGAAGATCGCCCCCCGCAGCACTTCCTGAAATTCCAGCAGCTACACCAAATGTTGTGCGGCCTGCGCTTCTCGCCACATTATATATTATACGATATTTGGTAATTGCCGGAACCCATATGCCCCTGCGTCGCCCGACCCCGGAATCGCTTCCGCGAGAGCCTCTGCAACGCCTCCTGGCCGTCATGGCCTGGCTGCGCGACCGCGAGTTCGGCTGTCCTTGGGACATAGACCAGACCTTCCGGACCATCGCACCGTACACGATCGAGGAAGCCTACGAGGTCGCCGACGCCATCGAGCGCGACGACATGCCGAGCCTCAAGGAGGAACTCGGCGACCTGCTGCTGCAGGTCGTCTATCACTCACGGATCGCGCAGGAAGCCGGCGCCTTCGCGTTCGACGACGTGGCGGCAGCCATCGCCGACAAGATGGTCGACCGCCACCCGCACGTCTTCGGCGACAGCGAGGTCGCCACGGCCGAAGCCCAGACCAGCTCTTGGGAGGCTCGCAAGGCCGCCGAGCGGGCGGCCAAGGCGGCGGCGGGCAATGCGCCCGCGGCGGGGACACTGGACGGTATCGCGCGCGCCCTTCCCGCCCTCCTGCGGGCCGACAAGCTGCAGAAGCGGGCAGCACGCGTCGGCTTCGATTGGGGCTCGGTCGGCCCGGTGATCGACAAGATCGAGGAAGAGCTGCAGGAACTGCGCGTGGAGCTGTCAGCTGCCGACAAGGTGCCGGATCGGATCGCCGACGAACTCGGCGACGTCCTGTTTGCCGTCGCCAACCTCGCGCGTCACTGCAAGGTCGACCCGGAGGCGGCCCTGCGATCGACCAACGACAAATTCGAACGTCGTTTTCGCCATATCGAGCGCCGGCTCGCAGAACAGGGTCGTGGCCCGGCCGAAGCGACGCTCGAAGAAATGGAAGCCCTCTGGCAGGAAGCCAAGGCCGCGCCTTGACCGGATCTACGTGCGCGGCGCCAGCAACGGCATCCGCGCGGCTTCGAGAAGCGTCTGCGCCTCCTCGAGCGCCTGCATCGTCGAGGCCGTGATCAAGCCGGCGTCGAGCCGTTGTGCGGGTTCATAGGGCGCGCCGCCGAACTGGATCGCACCGCCACCCGCTTCCGACATCATCAAGGTTCCGGCCGCGTGGTCCCAGGGCTTGGTCAGGCGATACAGGCTGAAACTTGCACGGCCTGCCAGGATTTCGAGATATTCTGCGCCGGCGCAACTCAGGGTCGACACACGGCCAAGCTGTGCCTTCCGGTCCGGGCTGAGCTGCCGATCGAACTCCTTGGCGATCTTGTAGCCGACGAACCCTGTCAGCGGTCCCGCCGGCCGGCCGCCGTGGACTCGCTGACCGTCGAGCACGACGCCATTCCCGATGCTCGCCACCGCAAGCCTGCCGCGCGGCACGTCGAGGATCCATCCGGCGATGGCCTTCCGGTCGCGGACAAGGCAGACGATGATGGCGAACCGGTCCTTGCCGGCGGCGAAATTGGCGGTGCCGTCGAGCGGGTCGACGATCCAGCAGGATTCGCCGGGCCGCGCGATCAAGTCGAGCAGCCCTTGGTCCTTCTCGACCGCCTCCTCGCCTACCACTGGCACCCCCGGCAGGATGGCAGCCAGTCCGGAGGCGAGGCGCTGCTCCGCGGCCTCGTCGGCGACGGTGACGACGTCACCCGGACGTTTCAGGCGGATATCGCTCTTGGCGAGGTTGCGGAACCGCGGCAGCAACTCTGCTTCCGCGGTCTCGCGCATGAGATCGGCTACCCGACGCAGGACATCGCCGTCGGGCATGACGATCAACCGACGATGCCGAACAGGTCCTCTTCCTTCAGGATCACATGGTCCTGACCGGCGAGCTTGACCTCCGTGCCCGCCCACTTGCCGTACAGGACGGTGTCGCCGACCTTGACGTCGAGCGGCTGCAGGCGGCCATCCTCCAGGCGCTTGCCCTTGCCGACCGCGACAACCTTGCCCTGCATCGGCTTTTCCTGGGCCGTATCCGGGATGATCAACCCGGACTTCGTCTTCGTCTCGGCTGCGACCGGCTTGAGCAGCAGGCGGTCGTGCAATGGCTTGAAACCCATGTCTGTTCCTCTTGGTTTGGCTGGTTTTAGGAGGTGCGGCAGGGGCGCGTCAACGCGCCTGCCTGCGCTCGAATTGTGCGGCTGCCGCCTCGTCGAGAGCGACCGTGAGCCAGGCGTTCTCGCCCTCGTCCCGGCGGTTCTTGACCTCGCCATTTCGATAGAGCCACGCGATCGTGGCCCCGTCGGAAAGAGGCACGGAGACTTCCCGGGTTTCCCCCGCCTGCCCGATCAGGCTCCCGATCGCCTCGAGCAGCGCGTCGACGCCCTCGCCCGTGAGGGCGGATACCGGATACTGCACAGCCCTTTCGGGACCGGCGGCACTGCGCGCGGCAATGACCTCGCGGGCCTCTGGCGACAACGCGTCGATCTTGTTCAGCGCCTCGATGATCGGCCGCTGCGAGCCCTCCTCCAATGCACCGAGGTCGCGCAGGACGTTCTCGACGTCTGCGCGTTGCGTCTCGGTGTCGGGATGGGAAACGTCGCGGACGTGCACGATCAGGTCGGCTTCGATCACTTCCTCCAGCGTCGCGCGGAAGGCGGCGACCAGATGGGTCGGAAGGTCGGAGATGAAGCCCACCGTGTCGGAAATCACGCAGGACTTGCCGTTCGGCAGCTTGATCGCCCGCATCGTCGGGTCGAGCGTCGCGAACAGCAGGTCCTGCGCCATCACTCCGGCACCCGACAAGCGATTGAACAGGGTCGACTTGCCGGCATTGGTGTAGCCAACCAGAGCGACCGTCGGCAGGCGCGCCTTCTTGCGTCCCGCCCGATTGACGGCGCGCGTCTTGCGGACCGACTCCAGGTCGCGCTTGATGCGCAGGATCCGCTCCCCGATCAGGCGGCGGTCGATCTCGATCTGGGATTCACCCGGACCGCCAAGGAAGCCGAAGCCGCCACGCTGGCGCTCGAGATGGGTCCACGACCGCACCAGCCGGCCCCGCTGGTATTCGAGGGCCGCCAATTCGACCTGCAGGCGCCCTTCGTGCGTGCGGGCGCGAGCACCGAAAATCTCGAGAATGAGGCCGGTGCGATCGATGACCTTGGCTTGCCAGGCTTTTTCCAGATTGCGCTGCTGCACCGGTGTCAGCCGGTCGTCGACCACGACGAGGCCTATCCCCTGCTCCTCGACGGCCCTCGCAATACGCTCGACGACGCCTTTGCCGACGAGGGTCGCCGGGGTCACCCGGCGCAGCGGTGCAAGTTGCGCCACCCGGACGTCCAGATCGATGGCGCGGGCCAGTCCGACGGCCTCGTCGAGACGTGCTTCGGCATCACGCGCGCCGCCAGTCCGGAGATCGGTCGCGTGAGGACACAGCACGGCAGCAACGGTGGCCGGACGTGCCGTCTCCGTCGTCTTGCGCGTACGCCTGGGCTGGCTCTCCGGTGCGGGGTCGTCGATCAAATCAACCCGCGTCGGCCTTGTCCCCGTCGAACAGCTGCACGGGGGTCACGGGCATGATCGTCGAGATCGCATGCTTGTAGACAAGCTGCGAATGCCCGTCGCGGCGCAATAGCACCGAGAAATTGTCGAACCACGTGACGATGCCCTGCAGTTTCACGCCGTTCACGAGGAAGATCGTGACAGGAGTCTTGTTCTTCCGCAGGTGGTTCAGGAAGACGTCCTGAACGTTCTGTGCCTTTTCGCTCATATTCTTGGCCTCTTGCTGGGCAGCCGGTGCCGTTGGCACCGGTTAAGAAGGGTACGAAGTCTCTCTCCCCGCACCCGAGTTACCCCGGAATATAGGGAACGGTTGACTCAAAGCAATGCCACCAACTCATGACAATTGCGCGCTCGCAGCCTGGGCGGATGGCCGAGCAGCGCCGGCGGAAGCTCCTCCGGTCCCCCTACGAGTACCGGGACGCAACCGGCCGCATGGGCACTTTGCAGGTCCGCCAGCGTGTCGCCCACCATCCAGACGGACTCGTCCGCCGCAATTCCCGTGCCGTCGAGGGCCAGGTGGATAGGGTCGGGTGCGGGTTTGTCGCGCTTCGCATCCTTGGCGCCCACCGCCCTGGCAACCCAGCGGTCCCAGCCGAGATGCGCCACCTCCGTCCGGAGATTGTCGCCGACCTTGTTGCTCACCACCGCGACGTAGCAGCCGCGCGCCTGGCAGTGGGCGAGAAGGTTCGCGGCCCCGGGCAAGGGCTGCAGGCGTTCCAGGTGGATGCGCTTGAAAGTATCGTAGAACACCTTCTCAGCATCGGTCGCGCGCGGCCCGAAAAGCGTCGGGAACAGCTCGCGCAACGATCCGTGCGCCCTCTCCTGCACTTCCTCTGCCGTCCAGGGCGTCAGGCCGAGCGACGCGAACGTGTCGCGATAACATTCGACGATGGTCGGCCAGGTATTTACCAGCGTGTTGTCCCAGTCGAAGAGGATCGCCCTCGGCAGGGCAAGCCGGTCGCCCGCCGTCACGTCACCGGCTCTCCCGCCTCGGAGAACCGGACATATTCTTCGCGCAGGCGCTTTGCAGTCGGCCCCACCTTGCCGTCGGCCACCGTATCGCCATCGATCTTCACGACCGGCGTCACGAACGACGTAGCACTGGTGATGAAGGCCTCCTTGGCCTTCTTGGCTTCGGCCAGGGTGAAGGGCCGCTCCACCAGTTTCAGCTGGAGCGAATCGCAAAGCTTCTTGAGCGTGCTGCGCGTGATTCCGGCCAGGATGCCGTTGTCCGTCTGGCGGGTCACCAGCTCGTCGTCCTGGGTGACGATCCAGGCGTTGGTGGAAGCGCCTTCCGTCACGCACCCCTTGTCGTCGAGAAGCCAGGCCTCATAGGCGCCGCTTTCGCGCGCCGCCTGCTTGGCCAGCACGTTCGGCAACAGCGCCACGGTCTTGATATCGCAACGTTCCCAGCGGATGTCCGGCATGCTCTTCACCGCGATGCCGGCGCCGGCGTCCGCCTCGATGCGCTTCGTCGCCTTTGTGGTCAGCACCAGCGCGGGCTTCACGGGCTTCGTGGGAAAGGCATGGTCGCGGCGCGAGACGCCACGGGTGACCTGCATGTAGACGAGCCCGTCGCGCAGATGGTTGCGGCGCATCAGTTCCCGCAGGATGAAGCCCATCACCTTGCGCGGCACCGGCCATTCGATCCGGAGCTCGCCCAGCGAGCGGTCGAGCCGGTCCAGGTGCGGCGCCTCGTCGATCAGCTTGCCGTCCCGCACGCCGACGACCTCGTAGACGCCGTCCGCAAGCTGGTAGCCGCGATCCTCGATATGAACCTGCGCGGCGCGGTGATCCACATAGCGACCATTTACATAAGCATAACGCGACATGACGCTTCTCCAGCTCAGTTCGCCGGCTCGGTGCCGTTGCGATCCTCCGGCGCTCCATGCAGACCCAGCGACTTCAGCTTTCGATGGAGCGCCGAGCGCTCCATGCCGACGAAAGTCGCCGTCCGCGAAATGTTGCCGCCGAACCGCGTCACCTGGGCGAGCAGGTATTCCCGCTCGAACACCTCGCGGGCTTCGCGCAGCGGCAGCTGCATGATCTCGCCGCCCTTCTCCCAGCGCAGGACGGACGGGGCGTCCTCGCTGACGTCGTTGGGCAGCACGTCGGCGCGGATCGGCGCGCCACCCGGCGGCGCGAGGATCAGCAGGCGCTCGATGACATTGCGGAGCTGGCGCACGTTGCCCGGCCAGTCGTGCCCCTGCAACGCCGCAAGCGTATCCTCGCCCATCGTCCGCGCGGAGAGTCCGGTGGCATCGGCGACCCGCTTCAGCAGGTCGTCAGCCAGTTCCGGGATGTCGGCGCGCCTCTCGCTGAGCGGCGGCACGCGTAGCGACACGACATTCAGGCGATGGAAAAGTTCCTCGCGGAAATTGCCGGCGGCGATCGCTTCCTGCAGCGGGCGGGCCGTCGAGGCGAGAACGCGCACATCGATCTCGACCTTGGTCTTGCCCCCGTCGCGCAGAAACGCCTGCTCCTGGAGCACGCGGGCAAGCCGGCCCTGGAGCGGCAGTGGCAGGTCCGCCACTTCCTTGAGCAGCAGGGTCCCGCCATGGGCCATCTCGAAAGCCCCGGAGACGCGCAGCCCGTCGGAAGCGCCGTCGGTGCCGAACAGTTCGATCTCCAGACGCTCCGCCAGCAACGACGAGCAATTGACGACGACGAACGGACCGGCGGACCTCTTGGACTCCTGATGGATCAGTCGGCCGACGGTCTCCTTGCCGGCACCAGACGGACCGGTGATCAGCACGCGGCTGCCAGTCGGCGCCACGCGTTCGATCTGGGAGCGCACGCTCGCCGCCTCGTTGGACGAGCCGACGAACCCCACTTCGCCGCCCGCCCGCCGCTTCAGCGTCGCATTCTCGCGTTTCAGGCGGTCGGCCTCGATCGCGCGGTCGACGACCAGCAGCAGGCGGTCCGCCTTGAATGGCTTTTCGATGAAGTCGTAGGCGCCGTTCTTGATCGCCGACACGGCCGTGTCGATCGTGCCGTGGCCGCTGATCATGACCACCGGCACGGGCGGGTCCTCGCGATGGATCAGTTCGAGGATCTGCAGCCCGTCGAGTTCGCTGCCCTGCAGCCAGACGTCCAGGATCACCAGCGCCGGGCGGCGTTGACGGATGGCTTCCATCGCCTCGGTGCTGTTGTGGGCCCTTCTCGCCACATGGCCCTCGTCCTCGAGGATCCCGGCGATCAGGGTGCAGATGTCGCGTTCGTCGTCGACGATTAGAATATCGTGGCCCATGTCACTTCATGCTGCCCGCTTTGGCATGCGGATCATTGGGCGGCCGTCGCCTGCGACCGTGCCGACGCGACTTCTTTCGCGTCACGCCGGAATACCAGACTGATGCGGGCACCGCCACCCTCGCGATCCTCCAGCGTGAGGAACCCGCCATGGTCTTCCATGATCTTCTTCACGATCGCGAGGCCGAGCCCGGTCCCCTTGCTGCGCGTGGTCATATAAGGCTCCGTCAGCCGCTCCCTGCCCTCGTTGGGTAGCCCCTTCCCATTATCCTCGACGACGATCCGCACGGTGCCGCCGTCATCGACAAGCGACAGCGATATCTCGCCCGGCGGCAGGGTCTCGCCGGGCGCGGCTTCGCGCCCTTCGATCGCCTCGCCGGCGTTCTTAAGGATGTTGGTCAGGACCTGCGAGACCTGCCGCCGGTCGCAGTTCAACGGCACCGGCCGGTCGGGCAGCGTCGAGGTGTAGCGTATATCCGGATTGCCGTTGCGCTGGAGGAACAGCGATTGCTGGCAAAGTTCCTTGGCATCTTCCGGCTGCACGGTCGGTCGAGGCATCCGCGCGAAGGACGAGAACTCGTCGACCATGCGACCGATATCGCCCACCTGCCGGATGATCGTATCGGTGCAGATCGAGAACGTGTCGGGATCGTCCTTGATCTGCTTGAGGTAGCGGCGCTTCAGCCGCTCCGCCGAAAGCTGGATCGGGGTGAGCGGATTCTTGATCTCGTGGGCGATGCGGCGTGCCACGTCGCCCCACGCCGCCATGCGTTGCGCCGACATGAGATCCGTCACGTCGTCGAAGGTGACGACGCAGCCGGCCCCCGTCGCGGCGCTGATCCTGACCAGAAGGATTTGCCGGGCCCCGCGCTGCAGGATCTCCACCTGACCCTGCGTCATCCGTTCCGGCCTTTCTGCCGCCTGTGCCACCAGCGCCTGCAGTTCGGGCATGACCGCGATCAGAGGCCGACCCAGCACGCCATCCTCCGGCAGCCCGAGCAGGACGAGCGCGGACTCGTTGCTGCGGGTCACGGTTCCGGCGGTGTCGACACTCAGCACGCCAGCGGAGACACCGGCCAGCACGGCGTCGGTCAGGCGACGGCGCGTGTCGAGTTCGGTATTGGCATCGACCAGCTCGCCACGCTGCTGCTCGATCTGGCTGGCCATGCGGTTGAAAGCCCGCGCTAGCTGCCCCAGCTCGTCGTCCGGCGGCCCCTCGTCCACGCGCGCGCTGAGATCGCCCTCACGCACACGCTCCGCCGCCGCCATGAGGCCACCGATCGGTGCCGTCAGGCGCGTCGCAAAGAGGATGGCCAGCCAGACCGCGGCCAGCAGCATCAGGAAGGCAATGGCGCCGCAGATCAGGAAGATCAGGAGCTGGCTGCGCCGCAGGGCGGATTCGATCTGCGAGTAGAAGGTGCCGGCAAACTCGATGCTCTTGATGTAGTCGACGACCCGGAGGTCGACCGCATGTCCGGTGGCCAGGAAAAGCGGCTCGCCGACGAAGAGCTGCATCACGAAGTACGCGCCGGTCGGCGACTCGATCTGGATCGGCCTCCCCTCGCTCACCGCCTGCCACAGGAACTGGGCCGGAGGCACCGGATTCGCATGGCCCGTGACGCCCGGCGCCTTGGCCTGTGCGATGATGCCCTTGTCGGCATCGAGCACCGTCGCCTCGATGATCGGACGGCCCTCGATCAGGCGCGCGAGGAGCGCGCTCGTCTTCTCGCCGTCGCGAACGGCATCCATGCCCTCGGCCTGCAGCGGCTCGGCGATGGCGGCGATGTTGTTCAATATCTCCTGCTCGCGGGCGCGCCGCACAGGCTCGCCGATCGCCCGCGCTGCCTCGAAAGATGCCTGCGATGGCTTCACCACGAAATCCGTGAGGCTGATCACGAGCATCGACAGGATCACGGTGACGATGACGGTCGGCGTGATGGTGAAGATGCTGCACACCAGCACGAGACGCATATGCAGGCGGGAGCCCGCAGCGCCGCGGCGGCGGTCCAGCCACATCTGGGTCAGCCTGACCGCCAGCGTCGAGACCAGGGCGATGGCGATAACGAGGTCGGCCACCAGCAGGCCGGTCATCCAGCCCCGCGTGCCGAAAGATTCCGGCACCAGGCCCGCGAGCCATGCATAGGTGGCTGCGCCCGCCAGCATGGCGAGCGCGGCGAGCGAGAGCGCAGCGCCGCGGCCGCTCAGGCCGCGGATCACCACGCTCATCACGTCGCCAAAGCGTGAGACGCCCAGCGAACTTGTCAAAGAATCACCCGCCTCGGCGGACCTGCGGCGTGCGAACCACGGGGACGTCGAGGTCCTTTATTTTCTTGCGCAACGTGTTGCGATTCAGCCCCAGGAGACGGGCCGCGCGCAACTGATTCCCTCGGGTCGCCCCCAGGGCCAGCGAGATCAGCGGCCGCTCCACCTCGGAAATGACACGATCGTACATGCCATCGGGGGGCAGCCCGTCGCCGTGGGCGGCAAACAGCCCCTGCAGATGGCGGTCGACCGCGTCGGCCAGCGAGACATCGGAGTCCGCGCCATCCGGCGGCGATGCCGGTTCGAGCGCCGACATGGCATCCGCCAGCTCGGCCTCGATCGTCTCGACACCGATCACTTCCTCCGAATAGAGGGCGGACAGGCGACGCACCAGGTTGACCAGTTCGCGCACGTTGCCGGGCCAGCGATGCTGCTTCAGACGTGCCATCGCCTCGGGCGACAGCACCTTCGTCGGCAGCCCATCGGTCGTCGCGAGCTGCAGGTAGTGGTTCGCGAGTTCAGGGATATCGTCGAGACGCTCCCTCAGCGGCGGCAGGCGGATCGGCACGACGTTCAGCCGGTAGAACAGATCCTCGCGGAACAGGCCCTGCTGGATCAGGCGCCGCAGGTCGCGGTGGGTGGCGGCGACGATGCGGACATTGGCCTTGATCGGTGTGCGGCCACCGACCGTCGTGTACTCGCCTTCCTGAAGCACGCGCAGCAGGCGCGTCTGGGCCTCCGGAGGCATGTCGCCGATCTCGTCGAGGAACAGCGTACCGCCGGAAGCCTGCTCGAACTTGCCCGCGGAGCGCTGCACCGCGCCCGTGAAGGCGCCGCGCTCGTGGCCGAACAGCTCGCTTTCAATCAGCTCGCGCGGGATCGCCGCCATGTTCAGCGCGATGAACGGGCCCTTGCGACGCTTGCCATAGTCGTGCAGCGCGCGCGCGACCAGCTCCTTGCCGGCTCCCGACTCGCCCGTGACCATGACCGTCAGGTCGGTCGACATCAGGCGCGCCAGCGTGCGGTAGATCTCCTGCATGGCAGGCGACCGACCGATCAGCGGCAGGCGCTCTCCCTCCTCGGGCAACGCCGCCGCGCGCGTCGCGGACGTGGCCGGCGCCGAAAGCGCCCGGTTCACGACGGAGATCAGCTCGTTGAGGTCGAACGGCTTGGGCAGGTACTCGAATGCGCCGCGCTCGGTCGCGCGCACCGCCGTCAGCAGGGTCGACTGCGCACTCATGACGATGATGCGCAGATCGGGCCGCAGCTTTCGGATGCGCGGCACGAGGTCGAGACCGTTCTCGTCCGGCATCACCACGTCGGTGATCACGAGCTGGCCCTCGCCCTCCTGCACCCACTGCCAGAGCGTGGCGGCGGCTCCCGTGCTGCGGACGATGTGTCCCTGCCGCCCGAGGGCCTGGTGCAGGACGGTGCGAATCGCGCGATCATCGTCGGCGACGAGGATGGTGGTCCCGGTGCTCATGGCACGGCCTGAGGAAACTGCAACGGCAACATAACCCTGAAAACTGTCCGGCCGGGCTCGCTATCGAACTCGATCGCCCCGCCATGGTCGTTGATGATCTTGGCCACCAATGCAAGACCGAGGCCGGTTCCGGTCGGCTTGTTGGTGACAAATGCGTCGAAGAGATGACTGCGGATCTCGTCCGAGACCCCGCGACCATTGTCGCGAACCGTAACCACGAGAGGCAAGTTTACCCTTGCCTGCTGGCCGGGGATGGCAAGCCGCAGCCCGTGCTTGTAAGCCGTCGAGAGCTCGATCTCCCGCTCGCCGTCGCCTGGCGCCTCGCAGGCGTTCTTCACCAGGTTGAGGAAGACCTGGATCAGCTGGTCGCGGTCCCCGTGAACGTCGGGCAGCGAAGGATCGTAGGTCTCCACGAAGCGTACACCCTTGCCAAAGCCGTTCTGCGACAGGCGCCGGACGTGATTCAGGACCTGATGGATGTTGATCGGGCCGCGTTCGATCGGGCGCCCATCGGCAAAGGCCTCCATACGGTCGACCAGCGCCACGATCCGGTCCGTCTCCTCGCAGATGAGACTGGTCAGCTCCCGCTCTGAATCCGGTACCGACTGCTCGAGAAGCTGCGCCGCACCCCGGATGCCCGACAAGGGGTTCTTGACCTCGTGCGCGAGCATCGCGGCCAGCGCGCTCACCGAGCGGGCGGCACTGCGATGAGACATCTGGCGGTCGATGTTGCGTGCGATGGTCTGCTCGACGAGCGACACCGCCACCAGCCCCTCTCCGTCCGCAATGGGCGAAAGGCGTAGGGCGCAAAAGCGGTTGCCGATGCGCGGCGAGGCGAGCGTGACGCCGTTCTCCGCTACGCCGCCGCCCGTCGCGAGCACCTGATCGAGCAGCGAGAAAAGCGGCGTATCCTCCGGCACGAACTCGTTCAGCGGATGTCCGACGAGACGCGCCCTGCCGACCCCGAAGAACTGTTCCGCAGACAGGTTGGCGTAATGGATCTGGCCTGCTGCGTCGACGACGACGACCGCCTCCGACAGCGAGTCCAGAATGGCCGAGGAGAATTGCTCGCTCATGCCGCTTGAGCGCTTCAGGGGACGTACGGACATCTAGGCAGCCTGGCGCTCGAGGGCTGGCAGGAAGAAAGCGGCGAGCATCGACCGTACTTTTCCGGCATCGGCCTCGCGATTGACCGCGGCCCTGAAATCGGCCGACGCAGGCAATCCCTTCGAGTACCAGCCAAGATGCTTGCGGGCCATCCTGACCCCCGTCTCGGCGCCGTAATGGGAAAGCATCGCTTCGAAATGCTCGCGAACGATCGTGTACTGGTCGGCCAGCGTCGGATCGGCCAGCCGCTCTCCGGTGCGCAGATAGTGGATCGCCTGGTTGAGGAACCACGGCCGGCCATAGGCACCGCGTCCCACCATGATGCCATCGGCACCCGACTGGCGGAGCGCCTCGTCCACGTCGTCCAGGGTGTTGATGTCGCCGTTCACGATAACGGGCAGCTTCGTCGCCTGCTTGACCTCGCGCACGAACGCCCAATCGGCGTGACCGTCATAGAACTGGCAGCGCGTGCGGCCATGTACCGTGAGCATGCGGATGCCGCATTCTTCGGCGATGCGCGCGAGGTTTGGCGCATTGCGGTTCGTGGAATCCCATCCGGTGCGCATCTTGAGCGTCACCGGCAGCTTCACCGCCTTTACCGTCGCCTCCAGGATCCGGGCCGCATGCACCTCGTCCCGCATGAGCGAGGAGCCGGCATGCCCGTTCACGACCTTCTTCACCGGGCATCCGAAGTTGATATCGATGATGGCCGCGCCACGATCCTCGTTGAGCCTGGCCGCGTCGGCCATGATTTCGGGTTCGCAGCCGGCGAGCTGCACCGACATGGGGAACTCCTCCGGGGAGTTCTTTGCCATCAGCAGGGTCTTCCGGTTCTCGCGGACCATTGCGGCCGAAGCGATCATCTCCGAGACGACCAGCCCTGCCCCACCCCGCTTCACCATGCGACGGAAAGGCATGTCCGTAACGCCGGACATCGGCGCGAGGATGACAGGGTCGTCAATCCGGACCGGTCCGATATCGATGGGCGTGAGGCGGGCCGTGTGTGTCATCTGCCTTTGATCAGTTTATGGGCATATTGTGCGGTGCACAATTATTGTGCGAGCAATAGCGGGTTGCCCGGCCGCGCGCAAGGGTCCGAAGTGCCAGAACCACGCTTCCAGTGCTATGAAGCCGGTGTGCGCACCTGTACCGCCCTGATCGTCGCCGCTGGTCGTGGAAGCCGTTTCGGCGGCGCCGTGCCCAAGCAATTTGCAGTTCTTGACGGAGAGCCGATCCTGCGACGGACCGTACGCGAGATGCGCAAGGCTGCGGACGTCACCGAGGTTAGGGTCGTCATTTCCCCGTCCGACGAAGGCGTCTACACGGCTGCCGTTGCCGGGTTCGAACTCCCTCCGCCCGTACACGGGGGCCGGACCCGGCAGCACTCCGTGCTGAATGGTCTCGAGGCATTGGCCGCGTCGCCACCGGATTTCGTGGCCATCCACGATGCCGCAAGGCCGTTCGTCGGCGCGTCGCACATTGCCGCCTGCGTGGACGCTGCCGCCCGCCCCGGCATCGACGGCGCCGTCCTGGGCATTCCCCTGGCGGATACCTTGAAGCGGGTCGACGATGGACTGGAGATCACTGCCACCGTCCCGCGGCGCGACCTTTGGCGCGCACAGACCCCCCAGGTCTTCCGCTTCGCCCCTTTGCTGGCTGCCCACCGGGCGGCGGCGGAACTCGGCGCCGACGACGCAACGGCGCTGACCGACGACGCCGCGGTCGCCGAACGTGCAGGAATGCGCGTCGTGATGGTTCAGGGCAGCGAAGCGAACCGGAAGATCACCACCATGGACGACATCGCGACCACGACCACCGAGACACGGACGGCTTCAGGGTTCGATGTGCACGGCTTCGACGAAGGCGATGCCGTCATGCTCGGTGGGCTCGCCATCCCGCACAACCGGAAACTGGCGGGACATTCGGATGCCGACGTCGTGCTGCATGCGCTGACGGATGCTGTGTTGGGCACGATCGGGGCGGGCGATATCGGCCAGCATTTTCCTCCGTCGGACCCGCAATGGCGCGGCGCCTCTTCCGACCGCTTCCTGCGCCATGCTGTCGACCTCGTGCGGGCTCGCGGCGGGCGGCTGGTGCATCTCGACGTGACCATCGTCTGCGAAGCGCCCAAGATCGGGCCGCACCGCAGCGCAATGGCGACACGCATCGCCGAGATCGCGGGACTCTCGCCAGGCCGCGTCAGCGTGAAGGCGACCACGACGGAAGGCCTGGGCTTCACCGGCCGGCGCGAGGGTATCGCCGCGCAGGCCATCGCCAGCGTCGAATTGCCGAGGGAGGACTGACCGATGTTCGATCATGAGCTGAGGGAGGCTGCGGAGCGCGTCCTCCTTGTTTGCCGTCGGCAGGGACTGAGGGTCGCCACGGCGGAATCCTGCACCGGAGGCCTGATCGCGGCGGCGTTGACGGCGATTGCCGGCTCGTCCGATGTGGTGGACCGGGGATTCGTGACCTATTCGAACGAGGCCAAGACCGAGATGCTGGGGGTGCCGGCCGACATGATCGGTCGGTTCGGCGCGGTCAGCACCGAGGTCGCCCGTGCGATGGCGGGCGGCGCCCTCGCCCGCTCCCTTGCTACGCTCACCGTATCGGTGACCGGCGTTGCCGGACCCGGTGGCGGGTCGCCGGAGAAGCCCGTGGGCCTCGTCCATTTCGGCGTCGCGCGAAAAGGCTTCGACACCGTGACGGAGCATCACGTTTTCCCGGGCGACCGCGACGGGATCCGCCGGCTGACGGTGCTTACGGCGCTGACGATGCTGGCGTCGCTGGCCGAGCGGTAGATCTGCCGTAGAGAGCGACAGCGCGCGCCTCGAAGGCGGAGACCATCCGTTTCACGGCTTCGGCGAACAGGAGCTGAACCGTCTTCTGCAAAATCAGCGAGCGGAACTCGAACTCCAGCTCGAATTCGACCAGCGTGCCCTCGGGATGCGGCCTGAACACCCAGCGGCTCTGCAGCATCCGGAAAGGCCCCTCGGTGCCCGTCGTCTCGATGCGCGCGCCTGCGGGATCGTCCGGCGCCAGAACGATCCTCGACACGAACCGCTCGTGGAACGGGCCAAAGCCGATCGCCAGTTCGGCGATCTCCACGTTCGGTGCTTCGCGCCGACGTACCCGCGCGGCCTGACACCAGGGCAGGAACTCCGGATACCGCGCGACATCGGCCACGAGATCGAAGAGCTGCCGGGGCTGGTACGGAATGACCCGGCTTTCGGTATGACGCGTCGCCAAGGTGGATCAGCGCGCCAGTTGAGCGGCGCGCGCCTCGCGCAGGCGCGCGAAATCCGCGCCGGCATGATAGCTCGACCGCGTGAGCGGCGATGCCGACACCATGAGGAAGCCCTTGGCGCGGGCCACCGCGGCAAGCTCTGAAAATTCGGCCGGGGTCCAGAACCGGTCCAGCGGCGCATGTTTCGGCGTCGGCTGGAGATACTGCCCGACCGTCAGGAAATCGACATCTGCCGCACGCAGATCGTCCATCACCTGCAGGATTTCCTCGCGCGTCTCACCCAGACCGACCATCAGTCCCGACTTGGTGAACATCGAAGGGTCGATCTCCTTCACCCGTGCCAGCAGGCGAAGCGACGTGAAGTAGCGGGCTCCGGGCCGGATGGTCGGGTAGAGCCGCGGGACCGTCTCGAGATTGTGGTTGAACACGTCGGGCCGTGCAGCGACGACCGTCTCGACCGCGCCTACCTTGCGCATGAAGTCCGGCGTCAGGATCTCGACCGTGGTGCGCGGCGCCGCGCCATGAAGCGCCGTGATGACCTCGGCGAAGTGGCCCGCGCCGCCATCGTCGAGGTCGTCGCGATCGACCGAAGTCACGACGACGTGGTCCAGACCGAGCTTGCCCACCGCTTCGGCGATGTTCGCCGGCTCGTGGGGGTTGAGGGCGCCCGGCTTGCCGGTCGCGACATTGCAGAAGGCGCAGGCCCGCGTGCAGGTCTCGCCCATGATCATGAAGGTCGCGTGCTTCTGCTTCCAGCACTCGCCGATATTCGGGCAGGCCGCCTCCTCGCACACGGTCGAAAGACCGTACTGGCGCATCAGCTTCTTGGTCTCGGCATACTCCGGCGAGTTGGGCGCACGCACCCTGATCCATTCCGGCTTGCGCGGGATGGGATTGTCGGGGCGATGCGCCTTCTCCGGGTGCCGTTCGGCCCGGCTCAGGGAAAGCTTGTCGAGTGTTCCGTCCATGACGGGCTAGATATGGAGCGTCCGGCCGTACGCCGCCAGTACCGACTCGTGCATCATCTCGGAAAGCGTGGGGTGCGGGAATACCGTTGCCATGAGTTCGGCCTCGGTGGTCTCCAGTGTCTTGGCGATGCTGTATCCCTGGATGAGCTCGGTGACTTCCGCACCGATCATGTGTGCGCCCAGCAGTTCGCCGGTCTTGGCATCGAAGATCGTCTTGATGAAGCCTTCCGGCTCGCCGAGGGCGATCGCCTTGCCGTTGCCGATGAAGGGGAACTTGCCGACCTTGATCTGCATCCCCTTTGCCTTCGCAGCGGCTTCGGTCAGGCCGATGCTGGCGACCTGAGGATTGCAGTAGGTGCAGCCCGGGATGTTCTCGGTCTTCATCGGATGGACGCCCTTCACGCCGGCGATCTTCTCGACCACCAGCACGCCCTCGTGCATCGCCTTGTGCGCGAGCCATGGCGGCCCGGCAACGTCGCCGATGGCATAGACGCCCGGTTCGCCGGTGAAGCCCCACTGGTCGATCACGATGTGGGTCTTCTCGACTTTCACCTTGGTGCCTTCGAGGCCGAGATTCTCGACATTGCCGACGATGCCCACCGCGCTGATCACACGGTCGACGGTGATCTCCTGCGCCTTGCCGCCGACGGTGATCGTCGCGGTCACGTTGTTCGCCCCCTTCTTCAGGTTCGACACGGTGGCGCTGGTCAGGATCTTCATCCCCTGCTTCTCGAATGCCTTCCGGGCGAAGGTCGAGACCTCCTCGTCCTCGACCGGCAGGATGCGGTCCATGACCTCGGCCACGGTCACTTCGGCGCCCATGGTGCGGTAGAAGCTCGCGAACTCGATGCCGATCGCCCCCGACCCGATGACCAGCAGGGACTTCGGGAATTCCGGCGGCACCATCGCTTCCTTGTAGGACCAGACGAGCTTGCCGTCGGCCTCGAGGCCCGGAAGCTGTCGCGCCCGTGCGCCGGTCGCGAGGATGACGTTCTTGTAGGCAAGCGTGACGCTGCTCTTGTCGTTCAGCGCCACGGCGATCTTGCCGCTGCCGGCGAGCCTGGCCGTCCCGTCGAAGACCGTGATCTTGTTCTTCTTCATCAGGCCCTTGACGCCGTTGCTGAGCTGGCTGGCGACCTTGCGCGAGCGCTCGATGATCTTCTTCGGATCGAAGGACACGTCCTTGACCGCGAGGCCGTAAGCATCGGCATGCTTGATCAGCCCGAAAACCTCGGACGTGCGCAGCAGCGCCTTGGTCGGGATGCAGCCCCAGTTGAGGCAGATGCCGCCCATGTGCTCGCGCTCGACGACGGCAGTCTTGAGCCCGAGCTGGGCGGCGCGGATCGCCGCCACATAGCCGCCCGGGCCACCGCCCACGACGACGAGGTCGAAGCTGGTATCGGCCATCACCTGTCTCCTAGACCAGCATCGCGGCCGGTTGCTCGATATAGGCCCTGAGCGTCTGCAGAAACTGCGCCCCCATGGCGCCATCCACCACGCGGTGGTCGACCGCGAGCGTGCAGCTCATCATGTTGCGGATGACCATCTCGCCCTTGCGGGCGACCACGCGCTCTTCGCCGACGCCGACGGCAAGGATCATGGCCTGCGGCGGGTTGATGATGGCCGCGAATTCCTTCACGCCGAACATGCCCAGGTTGGAGATGGTGAAGCCGCCACCCTGGAACTCCTCCAGCTTGAGCTTCCCCTCCTTCGCGCGCGACGCGAGATCCTTCATCTCGATCGAGATCTGCGCGACACCCTTCATGTCGGCGTTGCGCACGATCGGCGTGATCAGGCCACGATCCGTCGCCACCGCGACCGAGATGTCGACGGCGCCGTATTGCACCATCTCGTCCTCGGTCCACGACGCATTGCATTCCGGATGGTCGCGCAACGCCTTGGCGCAGGCCTTGATGACCATGTCGTTCACCGATACGCGCGCGTCCTTCTTGCGCGCCACCTCGTTGATGGCCGACCGCGCCGCCAGCAGGGCGTCGATCTCGAACTCCACCGTCAGGTAGAAGTGCGGCACCGTCTGCTTGGACTCGAGCATGCGGCGCGCGATCACCTTGCGGACCGACGTGTGCGGCACGCGGCTGTCGCCGGGGGCCGTGATGACCGGCTGGCCGCCGGCCGGCGCTGCAGGCGCAGGCTTCGCCTTGGGAGCGGTCTGCACCGGCGCAGCCGAGGGTTTTGCATTCTCGACATCGGCCTTCACGATGCGGCCGTTCGGTCCCGAGCCCTTGATCGACGCGAGATCGATGCCCTTGTCCGACGCGATGCGGCGCGCGAGCGGCGACGCGAAGAGGCGCTTGCCGCCCGACGACGCCGTGCTCGCCACGGGGGCAGCAGGCTTGTCAGCCGGCTGCGGTTCGCTCTTGCCGGAATCCGCCTTGGGCGGAGGGGCCGGCTTCGCCTCGTCGGCAGGTTGAGCCTTCGGCGGCGCGGCGGCGGCGGGCTGGTCGCCCACCTCTGTTTCGCCCTCCTCCAGCAGGATCGCGATGACGGCGTTCACCTTGACGCCCTCGGCCCCCTCGTCGACCAGGATCTTGCCGACCTTGCCTTCGTCGACGGCCTCGACCTCCATGGTCGCCTTGTCGGTCTCGATCTCGCAGACGACCTGGCCGGACTTGACCTCGTCGCCCACCTTCACGTGCCACTTGGCCAGCTTGCCCTCGGTCATCGTGGGCGACAGCGCCGGCATCAGGATGTTGATCGGCATGCCGGTCTCCGCGTCAGCGATTGCAGACCGCGCGCGCGGCCTCGACGATCGTGTCGGCCTGCGGCAGCGCGAGCTTTTCGAGGTTGGCCGCGTAGGGCAGCGGCACGTCCAGCCCGGCGACGCGCTTCACGGGCGCGTCGAGCCAGTCGAACGCCTCCTCCATCATCAGCGCGGACAGTTCCGCGCCGATGCCGGCGAAGGGCCAGCCTTCCTCGACCGAGACGAGACGGTTGGTCTTTTTCACCGAGTCGACGATCGTCTTGGTGTCCAGCGGACGGAGGCTGCGCAGGTTGATGACCTCCGCGTCGATGCCCTGCTTGGCCAGTTCCTCGGCCGCCTGCAGCGCCTTGCCTACCATGATCGAGAAGGCGACGATCGTGACGTCCTTGCCGGACCGTTCGATCTTGGCCTTGCCGATCGGCAGCACGAAATCCGGATCGTCCGGCACGTCGAAGGACTGGCCGTAGAGGATCTCGTTCTCGAGGAAGATCACGGGATTGGGGTCGCGGATGGCCGCTCGCAGCAGACCCTTGGCATCGGCCGCGCTCCACGGGGCCAGCACGCGCAGACCAGGCACGTGGGCGTACCAGCTCGCGTAGCATTGCGAATGCTGGGCCGCCACGCGGGCCGCCGCGCCGTTAGGGCCACGGAAGACGATCGGCGAGGTCATCTGGCCGCCCGACATGTAGTGGGTCTTGGCTGCCGAATTGATGATCTGGTCGATCGCCTGCATGGCGAAGTTGAAGGTCATGAACTCGACGATCGGCTTCAGCCCGCCGAACGCCGCGCCGACCCCGAGACCGGCGAAACCATGCTCGGTGATCGGCGTGTCGATGACGCGCTGCGCCCCGAACTCCTCGAGCAGGCCCTGGCTGACCTTGTAGGCACCCTGGTACTGGGCGACCTCCTCGCCCATCAGGAATACCGACTTGTCGGCGCGCATCTCCAGCGCCATCGCCTCGCGCAGCGCCTCGCGCACCGTCATGTGAACGGTCTTGCCCGTCCATTCCGGCTCGGCGGCCGGCGCCGCGGCGGGAGCGGCTACCGGCTGGGGCGGCATCTCCGCCTTCTGCTTGCCTTCCGTATTGGGGACATCGGCCTTGGCGGCATTGCCGCCGGCCGGCGGCGTCGCGGTGCTGGCGGCCGCGGTCTCCGCGTCCTCCCCCTCCGATGCCAGAACACAGATCGGCGTGTTGACGGCCACGCCTTCGGTTCCTTCCTCGACCAGGAGGCGCGCCACGGTACCCTCGTCGACGGCCTCGACTTCCATGGTCGCCTTGTCGGTCTCGATCTCGCAGATGACCTGGCCCGACTTGACCTCGTCGCCCACCTTCACATGCCACTTGGCCAGCTTGCCCTCGGTCATCGTGGGCGACAGCGCAGGCATCAGAACCTGTACGGACATGTGATCAGGCTCCAACCAGGATGTCGGTCCAGAGTTCGGACGGGTCCGGCTCCGGGCTGTGCTGAGCGAATTCGGCCGCGTCGTTCACGATCTTCCGGATCTCCGTGTCGATGGCCTTCATCTCCGCCTCGTCCACCATCTTTGCATCGATCAGCCGCTTGCGGACATGGTCGATGGGATCGCGCTCGTTGCGATACTTGTCGACCTCTTCCTTTGTCCGGTACTTGGCAGGATCACTCATCGAGTGCCCACGATAGCGATAGGTCTGCATCTCCAGGATGTACGGCCCCTTGCCGCTGCGGGCGTACTCGATCGCCTTCGCGCCGGCCGCGCGCACCGCCAACACGTCCATGCCGTCGACCCGCTCCCCGGGAATGCCGAACGCCTCGCCATGCCGGTAGAGGTCGGTGATCGCGGAGGCGCGCTCGACCGACGTTCCCATGCCGTAGCGATTGTTCTCGATGATGTAGACCACCGGCAGCTTCCAGAGAGCGGCCATGTTCATGGCCTCGTAGACCTGGCCCTGGTTGGCGCTGCCGTCGCCGAAATAGGTCAGCGAGACGTTCTGGTTGCCGTTGTACTTGTGCGCGAAGGCAAGCCCGGTACCGATCGGCACCTGCGCGCCGACGATGCCATGCCCGCCATAGAAGTTCTTTTCGCGGCTGAACATATGCATCGAGCCGCCCTTGCCCTTGGAATAGCCGCCGCTGCGTCCCGTCAGTTCGGCCATCACGCCCTTGGGATCCATGCCGCACGCGAGCATGTGGCCATGGTCGCGGTACGACGTGATCACGGCGTCATTCTCGACGACGTTGGACTGCATGCCGACCACGACGGCTTCCTGGCCGATATAGAGATGGCAGAAGCCGCCGATCAGCCCCATTCCGTACAACTGCCCCGCCCGCTCCTCGAAACGGCGGATCAGAAGCATGTCGCGATAGAAAGACTTCAGCTCGTCCGGCGTGACGCTGTTGTCACCGGGTTTCGAAGATTTCGATTTTGCGGGAAGTGCTTCGACACTCGGCTTGGCGGCCGTCTTCGCCATGACATTCCCCCCTCTTGAGCCCCAACGCGGCTTGTAGCATCGCTCAGGCGATGTGGTTGATCTAGCAGGAAAAAACCAGAGTCTCGGAGAGTGCGCCGCAGCAATTGAGCGATTGTTTGCAAACAGCCAATCGCGCCGGACAGTTTCTTTCCGACGACCGCAACGCGAACGACGTTCACCGAATCGTCAACGCGTCGGCATGTGGATGATGATGTCGTCCTTGCGTGCGAAGTTGAGCAGCACGCGCGCCCGTTCGTCGAGCATGTCGGGGTCGAGACTCTGGTTACGCAGAGCTGCGACACGCCGCTCCCAGATCTTCCGGGTCGTCTCCGCCTCCGCGAGATTCTGCTCGGCCACCAGCACCTCGCGCTGGAGATGCGCCATGGCCAGCAGTCCGCGATCCCCGTTCACGAGGTGATAGCCGAAATAGCCAAACACCGTGGCGAAGATGACGGGCGCCAGAATTTGGCGTGGTTTCAACAACATATGCCGGGTTCCTTGCACAATATGGCAACATATTGTGGGCGTCCGTCAAGGCAATTCGGTGCGTTCGGGCGACCCCAGCGCGACACGCAGCCCGGCGATCACGCATCCCAAGCCTGGCAACGCAGCACGCGGCAACGGCTCGCCCAACAGCAGCGTGTCGCCAAGTGCCGCTGTCGCCGGCCCCAAGGCAAGGAACATCGTCACGAGTGCCGGCGACGCATGGCCCAGAGCATAGATCCAGCAAAAGAACCCCGCTCCGCTCGATATGCCGATGAAGGCGATGGCGGCCCATTGCGGGGACGTGATCGCCGGCAGCCGCGCGGGAAGCGACTCTGCCAGAGACAAGCCGGACAAGGCGACAACGGCGGCCAGCATTGCGAGCGCCGTAACGGGAAGAGCGGAATAGCGCGCGACGTAAGGCCCATAGGAGATCGAGCAGATGGCGCCACAGGCGGCTGCGGCGAGCGCGGCCAGCGCCCCCGCCCACTCCTGGCGGCCTGCAACGGGGGGACCATCGAACGCTCCTCCTCCCAGGACAATCGCGACGCCCGCAAAAGTCAGAATCAAACCGGCAGACTTCCAACGTGTGAGGCGCTCGCGGCCGAGCGAGACGCCGAGCAGCATCGTCATCATCGGGAAGGTGGAAAAGATCAGCGAAGCGCGCGCCGCCGGGATATGCCGAAGGGCGTAGTTCAACAGAACGATCAGTACGGCGAACTGCCCGATGCCGAGGAGGCAGATCGGGAGCACGTCCCTCAACGCGAAGCGGCTGCGCGGACGCCAGACGAGCACCGGAACGAGGCAGGCGAGCCCGATCAGGTAGCGCAGGAAGCCGAGCGACGCGGGGCCGGCCGCATCGACCACGAAACGCGTCGCGACCATTGCCGCGCCGACCTGCACACCTGTTGCGGCCGCCGCCCAGAGCGGGGCCGCCGCGTTCATAGGTCCAATTCCCAGTACTGGCCGACGAGCTTCTTGCCGAAACTTTCGTGCCGCTCCTCCTTCGTGAGCCGGAACCCCGCCGCGATGTAGATCTTGCGGGCGGACAGGAGGATGTCGTTCGTCCAGAGGATCAGCTTGCGATACCCCTTTGCGCGCGCGTCGGCGATGCACTCCGCGACCAGCCGCTGGCCGATGCCGAGCCCACGGGCCGATGGCTCGACATAGAGCATGCGCAACTGGCCCGTTGTCCTGGTCGACTTGACGAGAAAGACCGATCCGACGATCTCCCCGTAGCGCTCGGCGATCCAGCAATTGTCGGTCTTCGAGTCGAACTTCGCGACGAACCCGCCGGCGATTTCTGCAAGCATGGCTTCGAACGAGCCGTCCCAGCCATACTCCGAGGCATAGAGCTGCGTCTGGCGTCGGATGATCCAGCCCATGTCCCCCGGGAGATGCGGTCTCAACGTGAACGGAGCGCGCGTTTCCGCCGGTTCGTCCAGGAGACGCTGCACCGTCTCCAGCGCTTCGACCAGCGCGTCCTGACGCGCGACGGGCAAGGCCCCCAGCAGCGCGGCCACGTCCTGCCGCGACTGTTCGTTCATCGTCGCCCAGAGCTTCTGCCCTTTGGATGTCAGCGCAAGATCGGACTGACGCTTGTCGGAGGCGGACTTGGTACGCTCGATGCAGCCCCTCTTCTCCAACCCTTTCAGGAGGCGGCTGACGTAGCCGGCATCGAGCGAGAGATCGCGGCACAGTTCCTGCGCCGTCGTGCGCTCGCGATTGGCGATTTCGTAGACAAGGCGGCCTTCGGACAGGCTGAACGGGCTGTGCAGCAGCGTTTCCTCGAGAACGCCGATGCGCCGCGTGTAGAACCGCGAGAAACGACGGACCGCCTCGATGCGCGAGGCCAACGACGATCCTGCCATGGCAACCTCCAGATGGTTGCCATGGTCAATTAATTATTTGCCTTCGTCAACCATCTATCGGGCGCGAAGGATCGACCGGCCGGCGTAGCGCGCCTGGGTGCCGAGCTGTTCCTCGATCCGCAGGAGCTGGTTGTACTTGGCCAGGCGATCCGAACGCGACAGCGAACCCGTCTTGATCTGACCGCAGTTGGTGGCGACGGCGAGGTCGGCGATGGTCGAATCCTCGGTCTCGCCCGAACGATGGGACATGACGGCGCCGTAGCTTGCATGCCGCGCCATCGAGACGGCCTCCATCGTCTCGGTCAGGGTGCCGATCTGGTTCACCTTGACGAGGATCGCATTGGCCAGACCGTCCTTGATGCCCTGCTCAAGGCGCTTCGGATTCGTCACGAACAGGTCGTCGCCGACGAGCTGCACGGTCTTGCCGAGCTTGTCGGTGATCGCCTTCCAGCCCTTCATGTCGTCTTCGGCCATGCCGTCCTCGATCGACACGATCGGGTAGCGCTTCACCAGATCGGCGTAGTACTCGACCATGCCGGCCGCGTCGAAGGACTTGCCCTCGCCTTCCATCTCGTACTTGCCCTTCTTGAAGAACTCGGTGGAGGCCGGATCCAGCGCCAGCACCACGTCCTCTCCCGGCTTGTAGCCGGCCTTCTCGATGGCCTTCATCACGAAGGCCAGAGCCTCGTCGGCCGTGGCGAGGTTGGGAGCGAAGCCGCCCTCGTCGCCCACGTTGGTGTTATGGCCGGCATCGTGCAGCTGGCCGCGCAGCGCATGGAACACCTCGGCGCCCATGCGCAGCGCCTCGGCGAAGCGCTCCGCCTTGACCGGCATGATCATGAATTCCTGGATGTCGATCGGATTGTCCGCGTGGGCCCCGCCATTGATGATGTTCATCAGCGGCACCGGCAGCACGGACGCCTGGCTGCCGCCGACATAGCGGTAGAGCGGCAGGCCGCATTCCATCGCCGCGGCCTTCGCGACCGCCAGCGAGGCGCCCAGGATGGCATTGGCGCCGAGACGGCCCTTGTTGGGCGTCCCGTCGAGTTCGATCATCGCGCGGTCGATCTTGATCTGGTCGAGCGCATCGAGCCCCGACAGGAGGTCCATGATCTCGCCGTTCACGGCCGCCACGGCCTTCAGGACACCCTTGCCGCCGTAACGCTTCTTGTCGCCGTCGCGCAGTTCGACCGCCTCGTGAGCGCCCGTCGACGCGCCGGACGGGACCGCTGCACGACCGACCGCGCCGCTATCCAGCTCGACCTCGACCTCGACGGTCGGATTGCCTCGGCTGTCGAGGATTTCACGGCCGCGAACTTCAGCAATGGCGCTCATGATGAAAACTCCGGTTTGGGCGCGGTTTGTCTAGCCGCGCGTCCTGCCGGGAGCAAGTGAGCGATCCCGGAAACCAAGCAATGAGGCCGCCAGATCGAATCGGCCGCATGAGACACGACAAGGAAATCTGTAACGGACGGTCGCTCGCCGAAGCCCGCCTCCCGGCGGCAGCCGGACCTAGCGCCAGGCGCTCTTCAGCGACTGGTCGGTCTTCCACTTCTCGACGGCGGCGACCTCATCGCAGGAGAAGGTCTGTGTGTTCTTGCGCGGCGTGCCCTCGAGCCATGCGAACACGAGGCACTGGCTGCCGGCCTGCCCCGCGTCGAAATGGATCTCGGCAGTCGTCGCAGCGCCGGCCTTGGCGTCGCCGTAATCGTCGACAACCGGCGTGACCGCACCGACCGTCCGGCCCGCCGCCTTGTTGTCGGCATACCATTTGGCGAAGCCGGGGAACTGCTCGCCGGCCGCCCCCTGCCCCCCAGCCTTCACATAGGCATCCAGATCCTTCACCAGTCCCTGGACCGCCGCGTTGGCCTTGGGCTCGGCCGCCTTGCGCCGCTCGGCCAGCTTTGCCTGCAGGGCCTTAAGCGCATCCGCATTGGATGGCGCCTGGGGGGGCTGCATCGGTGTGGGCGTGGGCGCTGGCGGCGGCGCAGCGGCCGCCTGCGTCGTCGGGTCGAGGCGACGGATCGGGGCGCGCGACGCTTCGGCATTGAGCTGGGCGGCTTCCTGCGGCGTCAGCTTGCCGACGGACGGCGTGTTGCGCCCTTTCTGCCAATCGCCGATGGCCTTCATGGTGGCCTCCGACTGCAGATTGCCGTCGATAGGCCCGTTGTACTTCTCCAGCGTACGCAGCGATTCCTGGATCTTCTTCCGGTCGGCCTCGGCGCTGTTCAAGACCGTGCTGTAGTCGGCGGCCGGCGCGGGCCGGGCCGCCACCGGAGCTGGCGCCGGAGCCGGGGCCGCCCCGCCCCCACCGCCACCGCCACCGCTGCACGCGGCCGGGTTCTGGAAGCATCGCGCAACCTCGCCGGCGCTCTGGGCGAAAGCGCCACCGCAGGCCGTCAGGCCCAGCACGGCGACAAGCGCGGCGAACCGCAGCTCAGATTGCGCCATAGGTATTCACGGCAAGCTGGGCAGGAAGACCGATCACCATCACCACCGGCAGGCCCCGTCCCGTCTGACCACGCGCCACGATGTGGTCGTTCGGAGCGCCGTTTTTACTGTCGTAGGTGCCACGTCCGGAGAACTTGCCGCCGAAGCAGGAAAGCGAGAACTGGCCGCTCCTTGGCGCCTGGTTGGTCATGGTGCCCTCGCAGACCTGTTCCCCACGGGGATTGTCCACATTGAAGGTCGCCGACCGGTCGCGGCCGATCAGGGCACCATAGCGAACCACGCCGTTCAGACGGGCCATGTTGCCGCTATCGTCGCGATAGAAGATCGAGACCGGGCCATAGGCATCGTCCGGCATCGTGTTCTTGGGCACCACATAGGTCTCGTTGCTGATCACGACCTGGCAGCGGCAATCGACATTGTAGTTTTCGCCGAGGGGGCCCAACTCCGCGAGCCGCCTGTTGCAGTTGGAGAGCGCGGTCTCCTGCACTTCGCGCTCGCTCATCTGACCGCGCGAATACGCGTCGGAATAGAGGAACGCGCATTGCTTCGGCATCGGGATGGCGACCACCTTGTGGCTCGCCGCGTTGGTCTCGGTGTTGACCCAGTACCGTTGGGCCATGTCCCCGAATCTGAGGAAGATCGGATCGCGCCGCTCGGCCCTGCCGTACGGCGACTGGGCAGCCGGCTGGGCCAGCACGCTAGTTGAGATGCCGAGGAGCGCGACAATGGCGAGTGCGAAAGGCCGGATCATGACGGGAGATTTCAGCGGAAGAACATGACCGAAATACGACCCCTCCGCGCCGGAGTCGCCCCTTAAACGAGGCGACTCTGCGTCTTTGCCGCCCCGATGAACGAGGTGAACAGCGGATGGGGCGCGAACGGCCGCGACTTCAGCTCAGGATGATACTGGACGCCGATGAACCAAGGATGCTCCGGGATCTCGACGATCTCCGGGAGGATGCCGTCCGGCGACATGCCGGAGAACCGCAAGCCCACCTGCTCCAGGCGGTCCTTGTAGTTGACGTTCACCTCGTAGCGATGGCGGTGCCGCTCGCTGATGACGTCGCGCCCATAGATGTCATGGACCCGCGTGCCCTGCCTCAGATGGGCATCGTAGGCGCCGAGCCGCATCGTGCCGCCCAGGTCGCCCTCGGCGCTGCGCTTCTCGAGCTGGTTGCCCTTGATCCACTCCGTCATCAGGCCGACCACGGCGTGGTCGCAAGGGCCGAACTCCGTCGACGACGCGCCTTCCAGGCCGAGCAGGTTTCGTGCGGCCTCGATGACGGCCATCTGCATGCCGAAGCAGATGCCGAAGAAGGGCACGTCCCGCTCGCGGGCGAACTGCACCGCGTGGATCTTACCCTCGGTGCCGCGCTCGCCGAATCCGCCCGGCACCAGGATGCCATGGACATGTTCCAGCCTCGCAACCGCGTCGGGGCGCTCGAAGATCTCCGAGTCCATCCACTCGAGGCCGACCTTCACGTTGTTGGCGAAGCCGCCATGGGTGAGCGCCTCGGAGAGCGACTTGTAGGCGTCGAGCAGCACCGTGTACTTGCCGACGACGGCGATCGTGACCTTGCCTTCCGGCTCGCGGACGGACCGGACCACGCCCTTCCAGCGCTCGAGGTTGGGTTCGGAATCCGCTTCGAGGCCGAAATAGCGGCAAACCTCGGCATCGAAGCCCTGGTGATGATAGGCGATCGGCACCTGGTAGATCGTGTCGACGTCGCGCGCCTCGATGACGCGCTCGGGCTTCACGTTGCAGAACAACGCGATCTTGCGACGCTCGTTGACCGGGATCTCCTTGTCGCCCGAACGGCAGACCAGCAGGTCCGGCTGGATGCCGACGCTCAGGAGTTCCTTCACCGAGTGCTGGGTCGGCTTGGTCTTCAGCTCGCCGGCCGTCGGCACCCACGGCAGCAGCGTGAGATGGACGAACATCGTCTGCTCGCGGCCGAGTTCGTTGGCCACCTGGCGGATAGCTTCCAGGAACGGCAGGCTCTCGATGTCGCCCACGGTACCGCCGACCTCGACCAGGACGAAATCCTCCTTGTCGGTATCGGCCGTGATGAAGTCCTTGATGGCGTCCGTGACGTGCGGGATCACCTGCACCGTCGCCCCGAGATACTCGCCCCGCCTCTCCTTGGCGATCACGGTCGAATAGATACGGCCGGTCGTGATGTTGTCGCTCTGGCGCGCATCGACCCCGGTGAAGCGTTCGTAATGGCCCAGATCCAGGTCGGTTTCGGCCCCGTCGTCGGTGACGAAGACCTCGCCATGCTGGTAGGGGCTCATCGTGC